>BCQL01000014.1_pt1 | contig 19794 bp, 21 predicted proteins | sample 1008151 | NCBI WGS metagenome assembly BCQL01 (sample SAMD00035459, study PRJDB4067) | museum specimen metagenome | biome: marine biome; feature: sea shore; material: organic material | host: Otohimella japonica | place: Japan:Kanagawa | collected 1927
AACTTTAACGATGCCCTCTTCTGTGACTGGGTTTTCAATCACTTCTTCATCAGCGATAGCAACATTACACATTAGTGCGCCTGCAATAAGTAAATGTTTAACTTTCATATATAGTCTCCTGGCAGTGAATTTGTCGCAATGTATTCATTGCATCTCAATATAATAAGCCCAACCTGTATATAAGCTTAACGCAAAGCGACTTCCTTTGCTGTAAGACATTCACCTTTATACAAGCAAGTAAAATAGGGATAAATATTATTAGCTGCTTTTTTGTTCAGCTTTTGTTCAGTCAGTGATTGCTAATATACATCCCAAGCAAACGTACTGCATCATATCAACCCCATTAGATGATTGCGTCACTGCCATTAACGCTCAAGGAATTAGCGCAACAATAAACCTACGAGTTTTAACTGGAGTAATACTATGAACAACATCACTATGAACAACGCTAAAGTAACTATGACTAAGAAAATAACCCTTGCTGCGACCTTTTTCGTCACAATGGCATTATCTTCTTCAAGCTTTGCTCATCAATTTGATGTCGATGCAGAAGGCCAACAAGCGATTCAAGAACATCACCAGTTAATGAACCAGCACATGGCTTCGGCAGAACAAGAGTATACCGCTGAACTTGAACAAGACTTTAATCAGCAGCTTGAAACTGCAGAGCATAACTTCATGGAAAAAAAATGCGCTAATCGTGGATTAGACTTTGATGACGAATCTGAAGTGTGTGAAGGCTAAACCTTAAAGGTTAGTTACCGATATGAAAATGCAGCCTAATGGCTGCATTTTAGGTTTTCTGAACGTTAAAATGGAAATAATGCACTGAGTTTTGGATAGTTCTTTTTAAGATCTTTCTTCTTGGTACTAAACTTTTTACCCTGGGGAGTATGCTGCCCGGAAGGAACAAAAGGTAATTCATTACCTGTTCTGTCTTCATAGAGTTGCCCTGCTATCAAGTCAAAGTCCTCAATAAAAGGGTATGCATAATCATCTTTTGTTGGCCACAAAGTCAGTTCTCCTAAACAATCGGGATCAGCAATTACCTTGTTATACCAGTCTTCACCCAGAGAAAGTAAAAAGCCTCTAAACTCTGCGAAAGCATAATCAGAATCACAACCAGTGATAATGTACGCCGCTCCCCATATATTCCAATGATAACTTCGGCGCATCTGCTGTCCGAACATTTTATCAAATGCGGCTAATGCGTCATCATCAAGCTCGGTTAGCTTAGCCGTCAGTTCACTGTGGCACTGCTGCTCTGATTGTTGCGGCTCAGTACGTGTCACTAAGTCCCAAAATTCAGCTTCTGTCATGTCACTTTTCCTAATCTTTTTGGAAACTATTCACCAAAATATCTCAACTCGCGTTATTCTACACCACAACGAACTCATTGCTTTACTATCAATAACAATACTTCATGACTAAATTCAGTACCGTTAACAATCCGCTCCCTCGCAGACTTATCATATTGATGGCGTTTTACATCTTTTTGTCTATTCTGGCTTTGCTACGTTCATACGCCATTCAAGGAATCGATCTGTTTACGATTGGCGTAATACCAGTGCTATTTGGACTCGTTAAACGCACTCACTGGGCCAGTTTAGTGTTAAAAATATACCTCGCAATCCAAACATTGGCGATGTTAGCTTTATCCACAACAGCTATTATTGCCTATCAAATCACCCCTGAAGATCTAAAAGTCGAATTCAACGGAGTGAGTATACCTGTACCGGCTATTGCACTGAGTGCTGTGCTCATTTTGGGGTACCAATATTGGGTCGCGTTTAGCCAAAAAACCACGCAGTATTTGAAACCTGATTGTTAATGTCTTGTGCAAGAATAGCTATATTCACGTAGAAGCTTAAGGTAAAATGTGCCCATAAGACGCATTTATAATAAATAAGAAGAAGTCATTTATGGGCCACCTATCCCCCAGTGAACTATCAATTTTATTGCTAGAGCCTTCAGATACTCAGCGTAAAATTATCACCGCACGCCTACAACAAGAAGGTGTAAATAGCATTCAAACTGCATCAAGTATCACTGATGCGAAAGACATTATCTCAAGACACACTCCTGATTTAGTCATCAGCGCTTTACACTTTTCAGATGGCGAAGCGACCGACTTGCTCAGTTTCATCAAGCAAAGCACTCAATTTAATGACATTCAATTTATGTTGGTTTCTAGTGAGTGTCGACGCGAACAACTTGAAGTGTTCAGGCAATCAGGGGTCGTCGCCATTCTACCGAAACCATTCGATGCCGTTCACCTAGCGACTGCGCTCAATTCAACCATCGATTTAATCAGCAACGATGAACTGGATTTAAGTCATTTTGATGTACAAGATATTCGTACATTAGTGGTTGATGATAGCCGAATGGCACGTAATGTCATTAAGCGAACCATTGGCAACTTAGGCATTAGAATCATTAGCGAAGCTGAAGATGGGGCGCAAGCAATAGAACTCATGCAGCAACAGATGTTTGACCTAGTCATCACAGACTACAACATGCCGAGTGTCGACGGTCTAGCACTGACCCAATATATTCGCAATGAAAGTCAGCAATCCCATATCCCAATATTAATGGTCTCATCTGAAGCCAATGATACACATCTTAGTAATGTATCAAGTGCGGGAGTGAATGCACTTTGCGATAAACCTTTTGAGCCTAAACTGGTTAAGCAGCTGCTGTATCAATTATTAGAAGATTAATTTTACTGTGGCACTCGTCATTTTCGCCCCAAAAGCTGGGCAAAGGGGTCATTTACGTCGTAAATGTCACCAAAATGCCCTATTGCTACACATTTATCAGATAAAATGCTTTCAAAGCCCCATGGCTTATGGCATGTTAATCTAGTTTTAAATAAACACATCTATGGAAAGCAGAGAATATCAACATGAACAAAAGTGAATTAATTGCAAAAATTGCAGAAAATGCTGAGTTAACTAAAGCAGAAGCTGGCCGCGCACTAAAGTCTTTTGAAGAAGCTGTTACTGAAGCCATGAAAAATGGTGACAAAATTTCTATCGTAGGTTTTGGTTCTTTTGAAACCTCTGTACGCGCAGCTCGTACTGGCCGCAACCCACAGACTGGCAAAGAAATTCAAATTGCTGAAGCGACTGTACCAAAGTTCAAAGCGGGTAAAACATTAAAAGATAGCGTTAACTAAGATTAACTGCTTGAAAATAAAACCTCCACTTCGGAGGTTTTTTTATGTCTATTGATCACCTTTCTATTAGAAATTCGCCTCAAAACTGCACAAAAAAAGTGCACCTCTGCCTCAATACCATGCAACATTTTTGCTACATCATAGTGCGAGAGAACATAAACCATTAATAGTAAAGCATTTATAAACATGGCACATCATTAGCAATAACTCATACAGATGAAATCAACATTGAACCTTGCTGCCCGATAATCAAGCAACAGGTGAAATGAATAATAAAAACTTTGAGGGAATGAAAATGAAAAAAACCTTATATAAAGCTATTGCGCTATCTACAGGCTTATTATTATCTGGTTCTGCATTAGCAGAAGTCACCGGTAATATCGGCGCGACGTCAAACTACCTATGGCGTGGTGTAAGCCAAACTGATAACGGTGCAGCTGTACAGGGTGGTATTGATTATGCCGCTGATTCTGGCTTTTATGTCGGTGGTTGGGCTTCAAACGTTGATTTTGGTGATGGCACAAGTTACGAGTTAGATATTTACGCAGGTTACGGCGGTAATATCACTGAAGATTTAAGCTACGATATTAACTACCTTTACTATGCCTACCCAGATTCTCCTGGTAGTGTTGATTTTGGTGAAGTCACTGTTGGTTTAGCATGGAAATGGTTAGATGTTTCTTATTCACACACTGTCAATGGCGGCGATGATATTGCTTCTGATCCACTTGATTCAAAAGACATGATGTATGCACAAGCTAACCTCACATTCCCACTAACTGAATCACTGTCTTTAGGCGTGCATTACGGTTATTCAGATGGCGATATCATTACTAGCTGGTATGGTACTGATAGCTACTCAGAATACAATGTATCGTTAAGCTCTGATACTGATTACGGTACTGTTTCATTTACTGCATCTGATACAGATTTAGATGATGACGACGCAAAAATTGTACTAGGCTACTCGTACAGCTTTGGTTTATAAGCCATAGTCATTCAATCTGGCACCAATGCGAACTAGCTTAGGTCGGCATCGTGCCAATTGCTAAACCTCAAACGCCACTCTAATGAGTGGCGTTTTTGTGTGTCAAAGAAACTTTTTGATAACTGCGTTAAGCAAAAAAATAAATAACTGCTACATTGAATTTATAGGAGTAAGTAAACCTTTGGGTGCAATTTGAATGCATATTCTTCGTGGTTGTTTTACAAGAATATCGCAAGCTTCAGCGCTCAATACCCATGATATCAAAGCACGGCTAAAGGCTACCTTTGATATTTACAGCTTATTTGTCACACAGGGACACATCAAATAAGCATGAAATAGAGGGTAGAATAATGGCTAATATTACTGAAAGCATTCCTAACGATACAGAAATCGACGCAATGGTATCACCAAGAAATAAACGTTCAGCTGAAATTATTGAGCGAAAACGTCAAGTTAAACGACGCTTAGATGACTATCTTGAACAAGCAGAATTACGTAAAAGTTTAAGTGACGACTTAGAAGATGATTTTTAAACTTCACTTAACCTTACTCAACTTGCCAAATTAATCCCACGACTTAAGGTAATACGCTAAGCCTGTGCACTCCAGATATACTGTGCAAGTCGGATACTTCTGCTCACCACATTCAGTGATAACCAGTGCATTGCCGCCCCTATCAGCCGTTTGACCTCTTAAATCGTTTTTCAATGCGCTTAGACTTGGAATCGGGTAACGCAAATGATCTGCCGACACACTGCAAAAAGAAGTAAAAACTTCACCTAATGGGTCGTTTTCGTGATTATAAAGTTCACTTGGTGAATACAAATCAACGGTTGAAGCCTCAACCTTAGCGACTACATACTCTTCTGCATTGGTGCGAAATTTAACGCCATTACAACCAGCAAGCACGACACTCAGCAAACAGATTGTATATACGCTTATAATGTTATCTATCTTCATAAAATCCCTTTTTGTTGGCATACACATCCCAGTGTATGCCTTATCCATTTTTTATCCTTGCGCATTTAACTGCTTTTGTTTAGCAAAGTATTCACGGGTTAGTGCAAATACCACAGGGCTTAACAATGCTAATGCAATCAAGTTTGGAATAGCCATCATGGCATTTAATGTATCTGCAAGTAACCAAATAAACTCAAGCGAACTCACAGCACCAATCGGTACCACTAAGGTCCAAATTAATCTAAATGGCTTAACGACTTTATCACCAAATAAATACTGCATGCATTTTTCACTGTAAAAGCTCCAACCTAGGATGGTCGTAAAAGCAAATACAGCTAATGCAACGGCAACAATATAATTACCCATAGGCAGTGCATGTGAAAACGCAAAAGATGTTAACGCAGCGCCTGTTTCACCCGAAGTCCATGCTCCCGATACAATAATAGCCAAACCGGTAATCGAACAAACAATAATCGTGTCGATAAACGTACCTAACATCGCCACTAAGCCTTGTTTAACAGGCTCATTGGTTTGCGCAGCAGCATGGGCAATAGGCGCACTACCTAAGCCTGCTTCATTTGAGAACACACCACGAGCGACACCAAAACGAATAGCAGCCCACACAGCGGCACCAGCAAAACCACCTTGGGCAGCAACAGGGTTAAATGCACTATGAATAATTAACTGAAATGCGGCTGGTACTTGGTCAGCATAAACAACTAACACGGCTAAGCCAGCTGTAATATAAAATAGGGTCATTAAAGGGACAAGTTTACCGGCAACGTCTGCGATGCGTTTGATACCGCCCATCAATACAGCACCCACAAGCACCATCAGCACTAAACCAGTAATCCAGTTAGGCACACCAAAGTTGCTGCTCATTGCGTCAGCAACTGAGTTGGTTTGCACAGTGTTACCTATACCAAAACCGGCAAGAGAGCCTAAAAGCGCAAATAACGTGCCTAACCAAGCCCATTTGCTGCCTAAACCATTCTTGATGTAATACATGGGACCGCCCACATGATTACCATTTCCATCTTTTTCACGAAATTTAACCGCTAAGACAGCTTCTGCAAACTTGGTAGCCATACCGACTAACGCCGTACACCACATCCAAAATAACGCGCCTGGTCCACCAAGAAATATCGCGGTTGCAACACCGGCAATATTACCTGTACCAATGGTTGCCGAAAGTGAAGTCATTAAAGCGTTAAACGGACTAATTTCACCTTTATGTTTATCGTCGGATGAATCTCGACCAGACCACAATAACTTAAAGCCTGTGCCTAATTTTAGGATTGGCATTAATTTCAGTCCGATAGACAGAAATAATCCCACTCCTAAAATCATCACTAACATGGGAACGCCCCACACTATGCCATTAACTGTATTTACAAATGCCGTCACTTGTTCCATTGAAAACCTCATAATGCGTTAATTATTTCTTGTTATTATTTTTAGCTGTTTCTCTTTTGATTCATCCGCTATTTCACTCAATAGGGCTAAGTCATTTAAAGAAAAATTAAGATTACCTGCATTACACACAAATTGGAAACATCATCATTAAAAGCAAAGGTATTAAATGCAATAATCTCAATAAATCAGTCAATTGATTAGGCTAAATAAATAAAAAAGGCACTACTAATATTGTAGTGCCTTCACAGTTTGGTATTTATATCGCCCTAGAAATATCAAGCAATGCAATAAAACTTAAACCCATTCAATCCAAAATCAACTTTAAGCTATCTAAGCCTTGCTGTAAGTCATTGCCTATAATCGTTTCAAAATCCATGAACAAAAACATCAAATTCATCGGATAATCGAGGTGCCCTTTAAACCCCCAATTAAGTCGAGTTTGATTGTCTGACAAGGCTTCAGTGGTCATATATGCAGGCTCTGTTGCTTCAAAAGGGCTTAAAAATCTAAGTTCGAAATCAATCCTCTCTCCCTCAACAATCGCCATGATCTCTTGTTCACCGACGCCAACATCTGGATTATCACTTGCCCAAGCTGACACAAATCCAACCGTTGCATCTGTCCCACGATAGGTTTTTTCCATATCGGGATCCATTTGCGCCCATTTACTAAAATTATTTTGATTCTTGAGGTGTTTTACATAATCAAACACAATCGCTTTAGGTTGGTTAATCACAATTGTTCGCTCAACTGAGTAATCTTTTTTGATAAAGATCGCCGCGATAAATGGGATTGCAATTATGATAGCAACAACTAGGAGTATTTTTTTTATCATGGTGTTTTTCCTAATTAAAGTAATGATTAAGTATATCAATCATTCCTGACACCACAATTTTATTTTAACAAAATAGTAACACTACTTTTTGCAAAGAGACTCATAGCAAGACTGACACACACAAGCTTTTCCCCTCAATTGCGCTTTAACAGCAGCAGAAATGGTGCCACGAGCTGAAAGAGAAAGACACCAACACGCCTCAATAGATAAACCTTTGCTGACAGCACAAGCATTTGGCTTATTGCAGATAGGACAAATTAAAGGTTCAACAACATTAGCTTGATTCGGTGATATCCCCTCTTGAGTTACTTGTTCTTGAGGATGATAGATTTCAACAATTTGTGTCTTCACAGGTTTAACTCGATAGTAGGAATATTAACGATTGGGTCGCTGGCAACGCTAGATGTATAAACAAGAATAATGCGATACAACTTTCTATGATATTCATTTTATGATTGATGACAAAATAGAGTGTGACACTACACTATAAAAATAGCACAGTAGATAATAATGCAGCTCATATAATCCTCTGCCTTGAGTAGAGGTGATGCCTCAACCAAATACGTTTTATTATGCTACTGTACTGCGTTGCCATTTATTCAGCGTTTCTACTTTCCCAATGACTTTCCCAATCAGGCTTACTGACTAGCCTCAGGGAAATTAGGATAAGCCTTTTCGCCTAAAAGTACATTTTGAGGCTTTTTGCCATAATAACCATCATGTTGATGAAAACTGGCTTTCGTTTGCTCTATCTTTCCTTTAAAGCGCGGATCTTGAGGTCGTTCCTGGGCATTAATGTATGCTGCTACATCCCAAGCATCTTGGACTGAAAGCTGAATACTCTTTCCTAATGGCATATTCTCATAAATAAAGTTAGCCGCTGTATTCACTCGATGCATACCTGCTCCCCAGTTATAGCTCTGCGGCCCCCATAATGGCGGAAGAGCACTCACTTTTGCCATCTTTACTCCTTGACCATCTTGACCATGGCAAGCCTGACAATGTGCAAGATAGACTGAGTTACCTCGCTCTATTGAGTAGGGTTTTTCCGGCTTATCTAACTTAGGAAAGCCGCGACCAGGCAGCATCGTTAACGCTTTTTGATCAAGCTTCGCGCTAATAACCTCAGGTAATGGAAACTCAGGACGATTACCTCCTTTTAGCAACTCAGCATCTGACAATACTGGTACATCACCAGTAAGATTAAATTGATTCATCAAGCCACTCATCGCTAACCAATATGAATAAGCCGACAGAGCAACTAACACATCGCTACCTGATTCAGGGGCTTTGCCATTCATTGAGTAAGTAAAACAACCTTGAATACGCTCCTGATAGCTATTCACTTTGTCATTTTTTTTACGATAGGCAGGATAGGCCATATAAGCCGCCCAAAGTGGCGAAGCATTCGCTTTATTTCCAGCGTTCATATGGCAATTTACACAGTTCAATTCATTGCCAACATACTGATTGCGCATTTGCTGACTATTCACAAACAACTGATACCCCTTTGTGATTTTGTCGCCAAACTCTCCTTTAGGAATCGTAGATAACGCACTCGGTGTTAAATATTGGGCATTAGCATCTTTTGGAACAGAAGGAAGTTGAGCTTGTCTATCGGGTAACTCCGTCGCTGATAATCCCATACTGAGCAACACACCAGCCACCGAAAAGTAATATAGCTTCATAGTATGTCCTTATTTCTGAGCCGAAAAGTATTGAGTTAATGCATCAATTTCTGCAGCGGTGAGCTTTTTAGCAATATTGCCCATCATGTTGTCAACATCCCCTGTACGGGTGCCTTTTTGCCATGCCAATAATTGATTTTTAAAATAGGTGGGTTCTTGGCCAGCTAACCGCGGAAATTGACCTGCACCAATACCTGACGGACCGTGGCAACTGGTACATGCTGGGATCTCCCGCTCCCAATCACCTTGAAAAGCCAGTTTCTCGCCTATATCGCTAATGACAACTTTATCGCCTCGATACTGCAAACTAATTGCAGCGACTGGTTTTGCAGCAAAAAAATCTGAGACTAATTTAATGGTATCGCCCTGCACCGTCATAGCCATTGCCATCATCGTCGGATTTTGACGTTTACCAGACTGAAAATGAGAAAGTTGCTGGGCCATATAGTCACTAGAAAGGCCTGCTAATCTAGGGCCTGCTACCCCCAAACCTTCACCGTTTACGCCATGACAACTTAGGCATACTTGAGCCGCTGCTGGTACGGTTTCAAGGAGCTCTTTAGGTGAAGCTTCAGGAATACTGGCTGAAACACTAAGGCTTAACGTACTGCCAATTAGCGCCATCCAAAGCCTAGATACACTATAGTTTGCACTTTGTGCCCATTGCGAAGTAACTGTATCGGTGGAACGCCATGAGTGAACTTTGGAAAACCAGAGATTTTTATTCATATATCAGCCTTTTGTGAATAATCCATTTCCTATGCTTTACTCAATATAGTCAATAAAAGAACAGTTAGGTAGGATGTTTTTTATACAAAAGCAAGATGCAGTTAATTAAGTTCATACTGCTGAATTTTTTCATTAATAATGACTTGGTTTACTGCGATATCTCAAAAACATTAAAGAAAATAACCCACTTGGGTAGCACAAAGCTCAACCACTGCATTACTGTCCCCAACAAAAAAGGCTTACTTCATTTAGAAATAAGCCTTTCATTTACACTAACCATAAGGTGAACAAGCAATTAAAAGTTACTCTTGCAGTAAATCCTTACAAATCTGTACCAGATCGGATTGAACGGCTGCCGCTGTGACTTCTCTGCCAGCACCAGGTCCACGAATAATTAGAGGATTACCTTGATAAAACGCACTTCGAATAACAAAAACGTTATCACCAGGGGTTAAATTGGCATAAGGATGATTTGCATCGACCCATTGGATACCTACTTCAGCATGCATTTTGCCATCAACCTTGTCCAAAGAGGCGACATAACGAAGCACTTTATTTTGCTCTGCCGCTGTAGTGAACTGCTGCAACATACTCTGATCAAGTTCCGTGATACGTGCTAAAAAATCATCTAAAGATAAGTCTGCCAATGCAGCAGGCACCAGTGAGTTTAAGACAATATCCTCTAATTCAATTTCAAAGCCAATCTCACGAGCTAAAATCAATAGCTTACGTTGCATGTCACGACCAGAAAGATCGTCACGTGGATCGGGCTCGGTAATCCCTAACCCTCTTGCCTCAATCACCAATTCTGAAAAAGATTTTTGACCATCATAATGCTCAAACAACCAACACAAAGTGCCTGAGAAAATACCGCCAACCGCCTCAATACTATCACCACTATTACGTAAATCATTCAGGGCGTGTTGTATTGGTAAACCTGCACCACAACTTGCGTTATAACGCCAAAATAGTCTGCGGTTACTCAGCTGTTGTTTCAACTCTCGGTAAAATGGTAATGGCCCTGAACCTGCAAGTTTATTAGCACTAACAACATGAATTCCACGGGCAAATAATTCAGGGTATTGTAAAGTTAAGCTGGCGCTGGCACTGATGTCTAGCACGACTAACTCATCACAATCGAGATGCTCTAGTTGCTCGAATAGACTCGTATAATCCCAAGGTTTAGCAGTCGTATCAAACTTATCTTGCCATTGAGTAAGATCAATTCCGTCAGGGCAGATAAGCGCTTCTTTAGAGCTCAGTAATCCCACTAATTGCACAGTGGCTTCAAGCTCACGGTTAAGTGCTGTTGAAGATCGTTGGAATAAATCAATCCAAGCTTCACCGATATTACCGACTCCCAACAGCAGCACGCCAATACGCATGCGTGGACCTGCGCAGCGGCGATGCACTTTTTGAGTGAGTAAGCTCACCTGAGATTTTGGCACTAAGGTCACTAAGCTTAAATCATCTTGATAAAGCGGTTTTGCATCACGACTGAGTAAGCGAGCAAAACTGCGACGATAGTGCTCGGCATCAGCGCTAACCAAGGCGACTAATCCAAGCTCATCGCTCACATGAATATCACTGACATTAAGCGCTTGGGCGTGTAATTCAAGTAAGGTGTGCACTTGCTTTTGATTTTCAACAGTAAAAGCAAGTTCAACTTTATGGTGGGCAGATGTCCAATGAGCTAAAGGAAGGATCCCCTGTTGCGCTAATAATTCAATCAGGTTTTCTGTTGGTGATTGCAGCTTAATTTTAAACAGTACGACCTCATTTAAACTCGTTACAACCGGCGCACTTGCCGAAGAGCTTTGCGGCGCAATCAAGGTAAAATCAGTATGAGATGCATAGCTAGAACGAACAGCCAAACTGACATTGGTATCAAATAAAGGTTGTAATGTCCTGCTGTGAAGGACAGGAGAACCTAAATGAGCCAATCTATCCGCTTCCGCCAATGACATACTATTGAGTAACTTGGCATCATTGATTTTATTCGGGTCTGCATTAAACACCCCTTCAACATCAGTCCAAATAGTTACTCGTTCTATATCTGCTAAGCTCGCAATTAAGGTTGCGCTGTAATCAGAGCCATTTCGTCCAAGTAACAGAGTATCACCTTGCTGGTTAGCGCAAATAAAACCAGTAATCACTAATCGCTCATTGGGATGTGCTTCAAGCAGTGCTTGCACTTTTTCACGTGATTGCGCTAATCGAATATTAGGAACTAAGCCTTCGTCAGCAACGAGAATTGAACAAGCATCAACATTGATTGCAGCAACACCTGATTCACGTAAAAGCGCAGCCATTAAGCGCGCAGACCAACGTTCACCAAAGCTGAGCACTTGGTTTAATTCGAATTCATTGCGCTGTTCAAGTGATAACAGGCTGATCAGTTGCGCCTTATCCGTTGATAAACGCTCACGTAAATCTCGGGCTTGTTCGTTAGAGAGCAGCTGCTCAATTAAGTTTTGCTGGTAGCTGATGAGAACTTGTAATTCTTCTTGCCATAATTCGCCCGTTTCCCGAAGCGACAACAGCTTGTATAAAAAGTTAGTGCTTTTTCCCGCAGCTGACACGACGACAAGATCGTCGCAGTTTCCATGAGTCAACAAAATATGGGCGACACGGCGATAACAATCTGCATCAGCAAGACTTGAACCACCAAACTTATGTAAATGACTGCGGGTCATTTTGTACTCCTTAAACCACTAAACTTTTGTGCAAAACGCTGACTGACACGGAACTATAATGCGGCAACTGCTGCGAGCCCGGCATTGATGTCATTCACTAAATCTTCTGCGTCTTCAATCCCGACAGATAGTCTCAGTAATGTATCTTTAATACCAGCCTCATAACGTGCTTCAGGCACCATTGCTCTGTGGGTCATTGTTGCTGGGACGGCAACTAAGCTTTCCACTCCGCCTAAGCTTTCAGCAACACTGAAAATCGATAATGCATTTAAAAAGGCAACCACTTCTGCTTCGCCACCTTTAAGCTCAAAACTTAACATAGCACCAAAGCCTTTTTGCTGTTTGGCAGCAATATCGTGACCTGGATGGTCTTTTAAACCGGGATAGTACACTTTTTCAACGACATCACTAGATTGCAGCACGTCAATCACACGCTGAGCATTAGTTTGGTGCTCACGGATCCGCACGGCTAAAGTTCTAATACCACGCAGTGTTAAGTAACTGTCAAATGCAGAACCTGTTAGCCCTAAGGTATTTGACCACCAATGTAATAGCTCACCAAGCTCTGCATCTTTAGCGACAACGGCGCCGCCAACAACATCACTGTGGCCATTAATGTATTTAGTCGTTGAGTGCATCACGATATCAGCACCAAGTTCTAATGGCTGCTGTAAAATTGGAGATAAAAAAGTATTGTCGACAACAACAAGTGCATCAACAGCATGGCTTGCTTCAACGATGGCTTTAATATCCACAACCCGCAAAAGTGGGTTCGAAGGTGTTTCTAACCAGACCATTTTAGGCTTTTGTGCTATCGCTTCAGTGAGTGCTTTCTCGTCAGTTTGATCAACAACCAATAATTTAAATTGGCCTTTGTTGGCAAGATTTGTGAACAGTCGGTAACTACCACCATAACAGTCATGCGGTACCACGATTAAGTCATCAGGCCCAAGTAAACTGGTCACTAAGGTAATCGCGGCCATTCCTGTACAAGTTACAATCCCTGTCGCGCCATTTTCTAGTTTAGCGATTGCCTCTCCTAGTACACAACGAGTCGGATTACCTGAGCGGCTATAGTCGAATTCCCTTGGGTTGGTGTGTCCATCAAATGAATAATTTGTTGAAAGGTAAATCGGCGGGACTACCGCGCCATACTGAGTATCAGATTCGATACCTTGGCGAACTGCTAATGTAGCTGCGCGATGTTTTTTCATTGTAAGCTCCTCAAGATTGACACACTATAGAGTACACACCGTAGAGATGTCTAGATGGCTAAATGTACCTAAGCAAAGTTAGATCGTCAACACATATTAGACGTTTAGACGTCTAAACATAAAGAAATCTATTTGCATTCGTTATAGAATAGCAGCAATAATTTGACTGTAATAAATAAGCAGTTAAAATCTGCCACGAATCTATCGTATAAAGGTGAGTTAATGACTGAATGGAATGGCGACTATATCAGCCCATATGCCGAACATGGCAAAAAAAACGAACAAGTTAAAAAAATTACGGTATCCATTCCGTTAAAAGTGCTTAAAGTACTAACTGATGAGCGTACTCGTCGTCAGGTGAATAACTTGCGCCATGCCACTAACAGTGAACTATTATGTGAAGCATTTTTGCACGCATATACTGGTCAACCACTCCCTAACGATGAAGATTTATCTAAAGAAGGCCCAGATAGCATTCCAAGTGAGGCTAAAGCTCTCATGGATAAAATGGGCATCGAGTGGGAAGATTTAGACGAATAATCACTATTGAGCTTACTTTTATGTAAGCTCAATTTTATTCTGCATTTCTATTCGCATAAAATTTGTCGTACCAAATTTGCACCGACCTTAATTAAGTCAACGAGCACAGAATGGCATTTATCGATCCGCAAACCTTGATGCTTGCATCGGTTATCATATTTCTGGGCGCACTAACTCAAGGGCTAATAGGTTTTGGCTTAGCTGTGGTCGCCAGTCCACTGCTTTACATTATTGACCCTCAACTTGTTCCTGTTCCAGTTATTGCATGTGGATTTTCCATTGCATTAATAACGTTATTGCGAGAGCGAACCCCGCTCAAGTTTAATGGCTTACAATACGCCTTGCTCGGTCGAGTCCCTGGTGGTTTTCTTGGTGCTGGATTATTAATTTTTGCCCCACAAGCAGTATTAGGGCTAGCGATAGCCTTTATTGTGGCTGCCGCAGTCATTCTTAGCATCTATAAAATTACCGCACCAGTAAATAAGATCACTTTGTTTATAGCAGGGGTTTTATCAGGAGTATTTGGCAATATCGCTGCAATTGGTGGCCCACCTCTAGCAATATTACTTGCCGGAAAAGATGCACCACAGTTTCGTGCAGCCTTATCCATATTTTTTGTCTTTAGTTCTATGATTGCGATGTTAATACTCATTGTGGCGGGACTCGTTGAGCTAAAACATGTTTGGCTTTCATTGATGTTATTGCCGTCGGTGTTTTTGGGTAGCCTAGTGGCAGGAAAGCTAACCAATAAAGTCGACAAAGAAAAAACCAGAATGGCAACATTAGTGCTGTGTGGTCTGAGTGCTATCGTGCTAACAATTAAGTCAACGTTAGCTTTATCTATCAGTTAATCACGCCATAATTAAAGTCGCTGACGATCTGCTAAGTCAACACTCAAAAGTGGTAAGAGGTTTGTAATACTGCCCCTACGGCGTCATCTTCACCATAGCTACCACTCATGTCTAACTTAAATGCTTGCCCAATCGCAAAACCTGTACCAAATGAATATATATCAACACTGTTGTCTTTTAAGTCATGTCGATAACCCATTCTCAACGAGAGCCAATCAGTGGCTTTTAGCTCACCGCCTACACGCCAATACTGCACAGGATCAAACTCTTTAAATCGGGTTTGGTCGACTAAATCAATATCTGTGGTCAAGGTTACCGATGACCAATCGTAGGCAGCGCCTGCGGTAATTAATGGTTCCACTTGGTAATGAAACTCTCGTCCTTGCGCTTCAACCGTTTTGACGGTTTGACTGAATAAGTTTCTGGCAGATAGCCCAATAGTTAATTTTTCAATAGGTTCAAATGCGACACCAACGTCCAAATTAAAGAGATTTTCATCGTTACGATATTTGTCGTCATCAAAATCATCAGCGTCGAAATTGTTAGCATTAACTGAGTAATGGTAAGTATCAATTCGTTGAAACTTCGGTGAAACCCCTACCCTGACAGGCATATTTACAATCGACAAAGGAAAGCTGAGTGCCACACCAAAATCAGTCACACTACCAGCTAGCACGACGCCTTGAGAATCTAGGTCAGTGATTTCAGTTGGCGGGTTATTAGGGTCAAGCACGTTCAAAGTATCAATGTCTGACTGGGCAATATCGGCCACACCCACTGCGTCAATATAACTTTTATAAAAAACCGCCATCGGCATACGTTGATTTGGTATCACCAAAGCTGCACCAATTCCTGCTGATACATTCGCCACATTGCCTTTGAGTGATTCTAAATCTAACACTAAGTCGTCTCGAAAGGCTTCAACCTCGGCGGAGTCACCGTTATTGATTGCCGTTTCAAGGCCATCATAAGAGTCCTGTAACGAATCAAACTTATCAATCATATTATCGCTATCGGAGCCTTCGGCGCCAACTGTTGGCAGTAATAAAGAAAATGCTTGGGTCTTGTTGATTTCATCATTGGTATAGGTGTTATGTGGAGTAAGAATGGCCAATAAAGCAGGATTAATGAAACTGGCGCCAACTCGATTAGAGGCAGCAACACCAGTACCGCCCATACTGTCGCTGCGAGCTTCAAAATAAAGCCCGCTAGCTTGCACATTGTTGGCAAGCAAGAGTAAACAGAAAGGTAGCGCTAGTCTTGATAGCATCCCAGTTTTCCTATTTTTATTGTTTAATAAAGATAGTAGAAATAATCAAAAAAGGATGTCATATCAGCAAACTAAATTTTCATTTTTACCTTGTTTCAACTAACTGCATTGACTAAATTTTTATAAATCAGGCAGATAAGATTTGAATCCTTCATGGGTAAACTGTATAAATTTTTTCAGGCGCTCAGGTTGAAATTTGTCCTTGTGATAAAGCACATAAAACGGTGTGTCGGGTATTTGCCAATCTGTAAATACTTCGACTAATTTCTCAGTTTGTATCTCTTGATGACAATATAAATATGGCAACCTGACGATACCATTACCAGCTAATGCGCTAATCTTCATTGCTCGGCCATTTTTACACCGAAACTTACCTTTAATCGCAACATCAATATGCTCTTTCACAGCTCCCTGTTGACTAAAACGCCAATGATTAATCGAACCAACGATACAAGCATACTTATTGAGTTGGCTCGGATGTGTCGGCTGTCCATATCTTTCAAGGTAGGCAGGTGACGCCAAGGTACAGTTTTTAATATCAATAAGCTTTCGTGCTATTAATCCTGAATCCGATAAATCCCCCATTCTAAATACCACATCAAAATGATCTTCAATTAAGTCGACTCGTTGGCTACTGAAATCGAGATCTATAGTGATATCGGGATATAGTTGGATAAAGTCATTCACTAAGGGAACGATAATGTCTTCCCCTAAAAAACCACCCACACAATTGATATAAATATTACCTGATAATTTTTCCGCACTATCTACTGTGGTGGCCACAGCTTGCTCAATTTGATGTAATGCTTGCTGGCATTGTTGTAAAAACATCGTGCCTTGATCTGTCAAGCGCTGCGTCCTGGTGGTGCGAATAATCAAACTGACACCTAGAAATGTTTCTAAACTCAATAATTGTTTAGATAAGTGCGAGCGTGAACAGCCCAATACTTCCGCAGCTTGAGTAAAGTTACCTTGTTCTGCAATCACCACAAAAGCACGGATATCCACTAAGTTTATTTCTGTATTCATTTAACTCTCAATATCCATTTGCAGATAAGATGGTAACAGTTCTGCAGTAACCACCGCCTATATACGTCAATGAGTCATCGCGAATGCTGGCTCATTAGAAGTCATACGTAAACAATTATGTGCTTTATCGATTATATATCAACAATAAATCGCGCTCTATAATTCTCTCATTAACAAAGAGAGGTCGAAATCATGAAAGAACTTATCGTAATTACTGGTGCATCTTCAGGTATTGGTGCAGCAATGGCCAAAGCATTCAGCGCTAAGGGACATCCATTACTATTATTGGCTCGCCGTCTTGAACCCATGCAGGCATTGCAACTTGAAAATAGCTTAGCAATTAGCGTTGATGTGACAGATACTGAAGCGATGAAAGCAGCCATTACTGAAGCTGAAACACAATACGGCCCTGTTGGCTGCTTAATCAATAACGCTGGTGTGATGTTACTAGGTCAAGCAGATGTGCAAGATCCACAAGAATGGAGCAAGATGCTCAACATCAACGTAATGGGCGTACTGAATGGTATTCATGCTGTTTTAGCCAGTATGAAAGCCCGTAAAACAGGTACTATCATCAACGTAAGTTCAATTGCTGGCCGTAAAACCTTTCCAAACCATGCGGCTTATTGTGCAACTAAATTTGCTGTACATGCATTAACGGAAAATATCCGTGAAGAAGTTGCTATGGACGATGTTCGCATGGTGACCATTGCACCAGGAGCGGTAGAAACTGAGTTATTAAGCCACACAACAGATCAAGCGATTAAAGATGGCTACGCAGACTGGAAAGAAGACATGGGCGGCGTAGTCGCACCAGAAGTCATTGCTGAAACGGCTGTATTTGCCTTCGAAATGCCACAAAGCGTTTGTGTTCGTGAAATCGCGCTTGCCGCAACACGTCAGCAGCCTTAACGCTATGATGAGTTAACTCATGACTAACCAAAGCCATTCCAATCAGTGAATGGCTTTTTTATACACTTCTATATTTGTTTTACCTTTTTAGCCAAGCGCTTAGCATTCATTTTATATTTTTAGACTCAGCCTTTAGTCTAAAACAAGCAAATAACCACCAATACAAAATATTTTCTGTTGAAAAATTAACCGCACAAGACTAATTTAAAAGGTAATTCGCACAAAGTGAACTACGCTTAATTGATTGAAATTAGTGTTTATAAGGATGTTGAATAGATGCAGGAAAACTTCAGTTTACTTTCTAAGAACAAGGCATTTCCCGAGCTTTTTCTTTCTTCGACATTTATTAATTTATTGTCGCTCGCCTTGCCTTTCACCATGCTACAAATTTATGACCGAATTTTACCTAATCAAGGTTACGGGACCGCGACTATTTTAGTATCTGGAGTCGCCGTCGCTATTTTGCTTGAACTGTTACTTAGGTATGGTCGTAGTTGGATTCTTGCAGCATCAGCAGCCAACTTCGAGTTATCAACAACATCTGATGTCGTTGATAAGCTCATGAAAGCTAATTATCGCCATGTTGAAGCCATGGGTACTGGTCGTATTGCCAACGGCCTCGCCAGTATTTCTAGTATGCGAGAACTTTACTCTGGACAAGCTATTGTTGCTTTGATGGACTTCCCTTTCGTCCTGATTTTCCTTGCCTTAGTCGCCTATATAGGCGGCCCTTTAGTCTTTATTCCAATAGCCGTATGGGTTGTTGTAGGCGCATTAGTTTATTACATAGGCAAACAATTAGCCTTAGCCACCCATGATTTAGCACTGTCAGATGCTGAGCGAACTCGAATGCTGATTTTAGTGCTGTCAGGCTTAACTACAGCCAAAGCTTTATCTCTTGAAGACCGACTGTCTGGTATTTATAACAATATCAATTATCAACGATTAGATAACCAACAACGGGTAGACTGGCTATCAGCAAAACTCCAAGAAGTCATTCAAGGTGCATCTCAGGGAACCACGTTGATACTTGTCATGCTTGGTTGTCTGGAAGTGTTAAATGGCTCTCTCACAACGGGTGGGCTTGCCGCTTGTTCGATTTTAGCAGGTAGAGCTATTGCCCCATTAAGTGCCATCATTAGTTTACGCTCAAGACTTGTTAGTGCTCAAACGGCGATGTCACACGTTAATGACTTAACTGAAATTCCAGCAGAGCCTTTTACAGGCGAAACCCTGTATCATCAAAAGCTTCCTTTTGGCCCCATTCAATTTACGACCGTGTGTAGCCAAAACCTCGGGACTGTAATTGATAATTTTACCACGAAAATTGAACCTAATAGCTTGGTGAATCTTCAATCTAATCCGTTAAGTCATGCAAGCCATATTTTAAGCATGATTGCAGGATTTCAACAGATTACTTCAGGTGCGGTGACAATTGATGGCACACCAATCTATCAGCATAATGCCACAGAATTTAGACAATCAGTCA
>BCQL01000015.1_pt1 | contig 19677 bp, 19 predicted proteins | sample 1008151 | NCBI WGS metagenome assembly BCQL01 (sample SAMD00035459, study PRJDB4067) | museum specimen metagenome | biome: marine biome; feature: sea shore; material: organic material | host: Otohimella japonica | place: Japan:Kanagawa | collected 1927
CGCAAGCCGAACAGCGAAAAGAAGGTTGGTGTTGTGCTGTTTGGTTTTCCACCGAATGCGGGGGCTGTCGGAACGGCGGCCTACCTCAGCGTCTTTGAAAGCCTGCATAACACGTTAACCCAAATGAAGGTCGATGGCTACACGCTGGATGTGCCTGCGACAGTTGATGACCTGCGCACGACGATCCTGCAAGGCAATGCCGCACAATATGGGCAACAGGCGAATGTCGCAGCCCATGTCGATGCCGATACGATTGTGCGCAACAGCCCACATCTGGACGAGGTTGAGACGGTCTGGGGTCCAGCCCCGGGTAAGGTCCAGTCGGACGGACGTGGTGTCTATGTGCTGGGCCACCAGTTTGGGAATGTCTTTGTCGGCGTGCAGCCCGCCTTTGGCTATGAAGGCGACCCGATGCGCCTGCTGTTTGAAAAGGGCTTTGCCCCAACGCACGCCTTTGTCACCTTTTATCTGTGGCTACGGAACATGTTTGCGGCTGATGTTGTCTTGCATTTTGGCATGCATGGCGCGCTGGAATTCATGCCGGGCAAGCAGGCCGGATTGGGCGCGCAGGACTGGCCTGATCGGCTGATCGGCGAGATGCCGAATATGTATCTTTATGCGGCCAACAACCCGTCCGAGGCGACGCTGGCCAAGCGGCGGTCAAATGCTGTGACAGTCACGCATTTGACGCCACCTTTGACCACAGCTGGCCTTTATAAGGGTCTGGCAGAATTGAAAGACAGCCTGACGTGCTGGCGCGAGATGGCGGGAGACGATGATCAGCGCGCCGATCTGGAACAGTTGATTCGTGATCAGGCCAATGCGGTCGATCTGAACGCGCGGGATATTGATAAGCTCTGGCTGAAACTACTGGAGATCGAAGGGTCGTTGATCACCGAAGGGCTGCATGTCGTGGGCAAGCCTTTGTCGGGTGCGGCATGGGCCGACATGATCCGGCTGATGCCGGAAGGCGATGCGGCTGACCATGCGGCTGAACTGCTCAAAGAAGACCACGAACTGCCTGCGCTGATGCGCGCGCTTTCGGGTCACTATATCGCGCCTGTTCCCGGTGGTGATCTGATCCGCGCGCCGCAGATTGTGCCCACGGGGCGTAATATCCATGCGTTTGACCCGTTTCGGATGCCAACCGCCTTTGCAATGACCGAAGGGGCCAAACAGGCCGATCTGCTGCTTGAAACCCAAGACAGCCTGCCGCGTACCGTGGCACTGGTTTTATGGGGATCGGATAATATTAAATCCGACGGCGGCCCGATTGGACAGGCCCTGTCGCTGATGGGGGCCAAGCCTCGGTTTGACAGCTTTGGCCGCCTGTCCGGCGCTGATCTGATCCCGCTGAAAAAACTCGGTCGCCCGCGTATTGATGTTGTGATGACGCTCTCTGGCATCTTCCGCGACCTGCTGCCTTTGCAGACCCGGATGCTGGCCGAGGCTGCCCTGAAATGCGCCATGGCAGATGAACCGTTGGAGCAGAATTTCGTCCGCGTGCACGCATTAGCCTATGCCGATGAGATGGGGTGTGACTTGGAAACCGCCGCTTTGCGCGTCTTCAGTAATGCCGAAGGGGCTTACGGGTCCAACGTGAACCAGCTGGTCGATAGTTCGGCCTTTGGGGATGAGGATGAGCTGGCGGATACCTACGAGGCCCGCAAGTCCTTTGCTTACGGCGTGAATGGCAAGGCAGCGCAGAACCCCGCGCTTTTACAGAAAGCGTTAAAAGACGTCGATCTGGCTTATCAGAACCTGGAGTCGGTTGAGCTGGGTGTAACCACCGTCGACCATTATTTCGACACGCTGGGGGGAATTTCCCGTGCAGTCAAACGGGCCAAGGGTGGGAAAAGCGCACCCGTCTATATTGGCGATCAAACCCGCGGCGCGGCCAAGGTCCGCACCCTGCAGGATCAGGTCGCACTGGAAACCCGCAGCCGCAGCCTGAACCCAAAATTCTACGAGGCTTTGCTGAACCACGGCCATGAAGGTGTACGCCAGATCGAAGCGCATGTGACCAACACGCTGGGCTGGTCGGCGACAACCGGCGAGGTTGAGCCGTGGATCTATCAGCGTCTTTCTGAAACCTTCGTGCTCGACGACGAGATGCGCGAGCGCCTGGCATCTTTGAACCCGCAGGCCTCAATGCGGATGGCCAACCGCCTGCTCGAAGCATCCGACCGCGATTATTGGGCGCCGGATGAAGACACATTGGCCGCTCTGCAGGATGTAGCGGACGCGCTGGAAGATCGGATGGAAGGGGTCGCAGCAGAATGACACTTTCCCCAATGAATACAACGGAAAGGAGGCTCTCATGAGCCCCAGAGACGACATTCCAAACCTGCGTGGGCAAGATGGCGAAGGGTCTGTTCAGGTCCATCAGCCCGAGGACGCAAAGATCGAAGGCGCCAAGGTGTTTTCCGTCTATGGCAAGGGTGGGATCGGCAAATCGACGACCTCTTCCAACCTGTCAGCGGCCTTTTCCATGCTCGGCAAGCGGGTGCTGCAGATTGGGTGTGATCCCAAACATGACAGTACGTTTACACTGACCGGTAGTCTGGTGCCGACGGTCATTGATATCCTCAAGGAGGTGGATTTCCATTCCGAGGAACTGCGCCCTGAGGATTTCATTTTCGACGGTTTCAACGGGGTGAAATGTGTCGAGGCCGGTGGCCCGCCAGCCGGTACCGGCTGCGGCGGCTATGTGGTTGGGCAGACGGTGAAGCTGCTCAAACAGCATCACCTGTTGGAAGACACAGATGTGGTGATTTTCGACGTGCTGGGCGACGTTGTGTGCGGTGGCTTTGCCGCGCCGCTCCAGCATGCTGATCGCGCATTGATTGTGACGGCCAACGACTTTGACAGCATCTATGCGATGAACCGGATTATCGCCGCCGTGCAGGCGAAATCAGCTAACTATAAGGTCCGTTTAGCGGGCTGCGTGGCGAACCGCAGCCGTGAGACGGATGAGGTGGATCGCTATTGCAGCACCGTTGGATTCAACCGTATCGCCCATATGCCTGATCTGGATGCGATCCGCCGCAGCCGTCTGAAGAAAAAGACACTGTTCGAGATGGATGACGAGAAAGACATCGTGCAGGTCCGTAAAGAATACATACGGCTGGCCGAAACGCTGTGGAATGGGACAGAGCCGTTGGCCCCTGCGCCTTTGCCGGATCGTGAGATCTTTGAATTATTGGGTTTTGATTGATGCGGATTGCCGAGACAACCTTTGCATTGCGCCTGCAGACAGGTGGCGCAGAGCCGCTGGTGGAGGTCCCGGATCAAGTCCGGGACGAGAGTGTGATGTAATGACTGACTACGCCGCCACACGTGATCGGGTCGAACATTACTTCGACCGTTCGGCAACCAAAGTTTGGGAGCAGTTGACGTCTGATGCCCCGGTCTCGGGCGTACGCGCCACAGTGCGTGCGGGGCGTGACCGTATGCGTGACCTGATGTTGGCACAGCTGCCTGACGACCTGCGCGGTGCGCGGATCTTGGATGCGGGCTGTGGCACCGGTGCGATGGCGGTTGAACTGGCCCGGCGCGGTGCCGATGTGGTGGCCGTTGATATCTCGCCTGCGTTGGTCGGCATTGCAGAACAGCGGATGCCTACCAATCTGGCCGGGCATATCGCTTGGGTCGCCGGTGATATGCTGGAGGCGACGCAGGGTGATTTTGACCACGCGATGGCCATGGATTCAATGATTTACTATAGCACATCTGACATCGCTGATCTGCTGGGCAAAGCGGGTGCGTGCGTTGACGGGAAGTTTGTGTTTACCCTGCCGCCGCGCACCCCGGCGCTAATGGCAATGTGGCGTGTGGGCAAGCTCTTCCCGCGTGCGGACCGTAGCCCGACCATGGTTCCCCAGACGACGGCAGGTGTCGCCAACGCGCTGCGCGGCGCCGGCGTGCAAGGGCGTTTGCGTGCGATTGAGCGCGTCAAATCCGGCTTCTATATTTCTAACGCCCTGATGTTCGAAGGGGGAGCCTTGTGATCTTTCGGGCATCATCCCTCAAGCAGATCTCGGTCAGCTTATTGCCCTTTGGCGATGCGGTGAGTGATGACCTGCCCTTGGGCCAGTTGCTACGGCTGTCTCTGTTTCAGGTCTCGGTCGGTATGGCCGCCGTGATGCTGTTGGGCACGCTGAACCGGGTGATGATTGTTGAGCTGAGCATCGGTGCGATGCTGGTGGCGGCGATGATTGCATTGCCGGTGCTGGTCGCACCTCTGCGAGCGCTGGTCGGCTACAAGTCGGACAATTACAAATCCGCGATTGGCTGGAAGCGAATCCCCTACCTGTGGCTGGGCACGATGTGGCAGTTTGGCGGACTGGCGATCATGCCGATGGCGCTTTTGGTTCTGTCAGGTGACCGCACCATTGATTGGCCAATTGCCGGATATATGGGTGCCGCGCTCGCGTTTTTGATGACTGGCTTTGGGATGCATATGACGCAGACCGCCGGTCTGGCGTTGGCGGCAGACCGCGCCAATGAAGAGACCCGGCCCAAGGTCGTCGCACTTCTGTATGTCATGAACCTTGTGGGTATGGCGTTCGCGGCCATCATCATTGGCGCTCTGTTGCGTGACTATTCTGCATTGCGCTTGGTTCAGGTTGTGCAGGGCACTGCGGTGATGACGTTGCTTTTGAACCTCATTGCTTTGTGGCGGCAGGAACGCCTGAGCCCGATGACAAAGGCGCAGCGCGCCGAAGCTTCGCCCACGTTCCGCGATGCCTGGAACGACCTTGCCGCCGGCGGCGATGCGGGGCGCCTGCTGGCCGTCGTCTTTCTGGGGACCATGGCGTTCAATATGCAGGATGTGTTGCTAGAGCCTTATGGCGGTGAAATACTTGGCCTTTCTGTTTCGGCCACAACGATGCTGACCGCCATGTGGGCGGGTGGCGCGCTGATCGGGTTTGGCCTGGCGGCCCGCTGGCTGGCCAAGGGGCTTGATCCCTATCGGATGTGCGCGCGCGGTATTCTGGCCGGTATCCTTGCATTTTGCGCTGTGATCTTTTCTGCACCCATCGGGTCGCCCGCCTTGTTCTATTTGGGCGCGGGTCTTATCGGATTTGGCGGTGGTCTGTTTGGTGTCGCAACACTGACGGCCGCCATGACAATGCCCATGATCGGCAGCGCCGGTCGAGGTTTGGCCCTCGGTGCGTGGGGGGCTGCACAGGCCACCGGCGCGGGGCTGTCCATCTTTATCGGGGGCACGATCCGTGACCTTGTGAACCATGCCGCTGGGAACGGCACATTGGGAGAGGCGCTCGCCACGCCTGCCACCGGCTATTCGGTCGTTTATCACACCGAGATTGGCCTTCTTTTTCTCACCCTGATTGTGCTGGGGCCGCTGGTGCGGCTGCGGCCGATAATTGACGGGAGGTCTGCCAAGCTGGGATTGGCGGATTTCCCGACCTAACCACCGAAAGGAATAGCAAAATGGTTGGTGTAGACTTTTTTGGAAACTTCGATCTGGCAAGCGCGGCAATTTGGCTCTTCTGGATCTTCTTTGCAGGTCTTGTGGTCTATCTGCAGACTGAAAATATGCGCGAAGGCTATCCGCTGCGCGATGACAATGATGACGTTCCGGCCAATGATGGCCTTTTCCCTTTGCCCAAGGAGAAGACGTTCAAGCTGCGCGATGGGCGGGGCGAGTTGACGGTGCCATCCCGCGAGTATGAAGATGCCAAGATGCGGACCGATCTGGCGTTGGCGCAATCGTCTGCCGTCACGGGATCGCCCTGGATCCCTACGGGTGATCCAATGGCAGACGGTGTTGGTCCTGCGTCGTGGGCGCCCCGTCGCGACGCGCCAGAGCTGGATGCGCACGGCCATGCCAAGATCAAGCCGATGTCGATGCTGGAGGATTTCAAGGTCTCTGCCGGACGCGACCCGCGTGGCAAGGCCGTTGTCGGCGGTGATGGCGAGGTCGTTGGCCGGATCACTGACATGTGGATCGACGTGCCCGAACAGATGGTGCGTTACCTGACCGTCGATCTGAACCCCGAAGGGACCGGCAAAACCCGCCTGATCCCCATGACCTTGGCCAAGGTCGGGACTGACCGGGTGGTCGTGAAATCCCTGCATGCCGGCAATTGGGACGGGGTGCCAGCAACCAAAAGCATGGAGCAGGTCACCGTGCTCGAAGAAGACAAGATCACGGCCTACTACGCCGGCGGCACACTTTACGCGGCATGACCCGGTGATCGAACGAAACAGTGATCCCGGCTCGCCACCGGGGCCACATTGGCACTGAAAGGGAACTGCCATGAGCCACGACGATTTTAACTTCGAACCCATTCGCGGGTTGCCAGAGCAGCTGCCCGAAGGGGAGCATATCTTGTGGCAGGGTGCCCCTGACCCGCGCCGATTGGCGTGCGAGGCTTTGGGTGTTCGGTGGATTGCGGCCTACTTTGTATTGCTTGCTGTCTGGCGCATTGGCGTGTCTTCGGCGGATGTCCCGGTTGGTGTGGCCTTGATCCATGGTGTGCCGTTCATCCTTTCGGGTGTCTTGGCCTGCGGGATTCTCTATCTGACTGCCTATGTGCAGGCGCGGTCGACGGTTTACACGCTCACCAACAAGCGGGTCGCGATGCGGATCGGGGCGGCGCTGACGATGACGCTGAACCTGCCTTATACATGGATTGGTACAGCCAAACTGGATCTGCGGCCCTCTGGTCACGGCACCCTCGCGTTCGAGCTGATCGGTGAACCCCGGATTTCCTATCTGATGTCTTGGCCACATGTCCGGCCTTGGCACATCGCGCGGACCCAGCCCGCGTTGCGCTGTATTCCGGATGCCGAAAACATCGCGCGACTGTTCGCTGATGCGGCCGAAACCCGGATTTCTCAGCCTCGTGTCGAGCGTATCGAAACCGAAGGCGGTACTGCCATCGCAGCGGAGTAATTGGCCATGTCACAACTTCAACAACAAATGCGGCACCGCGACCGCGAAATGGTACCAAAGTTTCTGGTGCAGGCGATGTTCGCCTTGATGGCCGCAAGCCTTACAATTGTGGCCTATGCCCAATGGACCGATGTGCCGAATAGGGGCGTTCTGGTCGAAGCACCGATCGTGCAATCGATGGATATCGTCCTTTCCGGTGATCGCAACGGAATCTATCAGGTCACAGCACCTAGCGGCGAAGTGATTGCCCTGTCTTCCAACGAAAAGGCCGGATTCATCGGTGTGATGGGTCGCGTCATTGATCGCCAACGTCTGGTGCACGGTGTCGCAGGCACGGCACCTGTTACACTGGTGCGTCGGGACAACGGCAATATCGCTATTATCGATGACACCACAGCGCTTTCGGTCGAACTGATCGGCTATGGCGTAGATAACGTGGCAGCTTTCGCCAAGCTGCTGAACTGAAACTGCGCGCGGGTTAGCCGCCTGCGTACCCATAATGTGAAAGGGAACTCACATGACTAATCGTTGGGGACTATTTCGGAGAGAGAGAGAAATCGCACCCTGCACGGTGACGATATCGCATCGCTTTGAAGAACTGTCAGCGCATGTCCGTCTGGACAATGGCGCGGTCATCCACCCCGGTGACACGGTGCAGGTCCAGGGGCCCGAGATCATGGCCGCCTTTGGTGAGATGATTGAGGAAAAGCGCACAGCTGTCATCACGCGTGCCTCGCGGATCGAACAGCTTTGGACCCGCGCCACCGGCGATCTGGAATTCATGGAGCTGTGCGAATTCTCCTTCAGTGAAGAGGTGATGTCATGAATATGCACTCATCCACCGCCGCCACGGCAGAAGAAGCCATCGCCGCGCAAGAGGCCCTGCCGCCGCTGACCAATGAGGAAGCCACGCAAGTGGCGATGTCCAACACGCTGCTGACCCCGCGGTTCTACACCACTGATTTCGACGAGATGGATGCGATTGATGTCTCGCCTGTGAGAGACGAGTGGGACAAGTTGATCTGCCAGATGAAAGCGGACCCGAACAGGGGCCATTTTCGCAAGAACGAAGATTGGGACAGTGTCGATTGGGACGGGATGGAACCTGCGTTGAAGGCAGAGTTCATCGATTTTCTGATATCAAGCTGCACCGCCGAATTTTCCGGCTGTGTGCTCTACAAGGAAATGAAGCGGCGCGGGTCCAACAAGGACATCACAGAGCTTTTCCAGCTCATGGCCCGGGATGAGGCGCGCCATGCCGGTTTCATCAATGATGCGCTGCGCGAGGCCGGGATTGCCATCAACCTCGGCTTTCTGACCCAGGCCAAGAAATACACCTACTTCCGGCCCAAGTTCATCTATTACGCAACATATCTGTCAGAAAAGATCGGCTACGCCCGCTACATTACGATTTTCCGTCATCTGGAGACGCACCCTGAACACCGGTTCCATCCGATTTTCAAATGGTTCCGCGAGTGGTGCAATGACGAGTTTTCCCATGGCGAAGCCTTTGCCCTTCTGATGAAGACTGACCCGCAGCTGACCGAAAGCCGCATGAACAAACTGTGGATCAAGTTCTTTCTAACAGCGGTTTATTCCACCATGTGGATCCGTGATCATCAGCGGCCTGAATTCCACAAAGCGCTGGGCGTCGATCCAGCCTGGTACAGCCAAGAAGTGTTCCGCAAGACGTCCGAGATTTCCAAGCAGGTTTTCCCGATGACATTGGACATTGACCATCCCCGCTGGATCCCGACATTGAACCGGATGCAAGCAGCCAATGTGCAGATCGCAGATGGGCGCAAGCAAGATGGCGTTGGTGGTTGGATCAAGCGGATGGCGGGATCGGCGAAGGCAGGTTTTGCCTTCCTGTCGCTGCTTGCCATTCCTGTCGAAAAGAACGCAGTACCTAAAAGCCCAAGGTTGGAGCCTGCCTACTGATGACCTCGCCCTGGATCGCATCGCTGATTGCCGTTTTCGTCTGGTGGTTTTCGACCGGGGCGATCCTGGTAGCAGTGCGCCGGGCGGATCGTTTGGGCAGGCATGGCATGACTGTTTTTGTTGGTCTGCCATTGCTCGCGCTGGGCGCTTGGGCGGTCGCGGTGTCTTTGGACGACCCAAGCGTTTTGGGCACCTACCTTGGCTTTGCGGGGGCCTTGGCCATCTGGGGCTGGATTGAACTGGCGTTTCTGGCGGGCGTGATCACCGGCCCGATGAAAGACGGTTGTCCGCCCAGATTGTCGGGGCGCGACCGGTTTTTTCGCGCCTTTCAGACTGTGGCCTACCATGAATTGGCGCTGACCATGGGCCTTTGGGCTCTGGTCATTGCATCTGATGGGGCGGCGAACCGTGTCGCACTTGCCACCTATCTGGTGCTTTTCCTTGCGCGCATTATGGCCAAACTCAACCTCTATTTTGGGGTGCCCCGGATCAATCTGGAATTTGTGCCTGATCGGTTGGCCCATCTGAAATCATATTTTCACCGCGGCCCTGTAACGCTCGCCTTTCCGATTGCGATCACTGTGCTGACGGTGCTTTTGGCGATCTGCGCCGAACGGCTGTGGAGAGCCGAAGCGAGTGCGACTGTGGTTGGTTTTTCCCTGCTGACGACGATGGCGGCCCTCGCCCTACTTGAGCATTGGCTGATGGTGGTGCCGCTGTCTGATACGAAACTCTGGCGCTGGATGTTACCGGCTCCAAAAACGATGACCAAAGAAGAAAGATAATCGGATGGATTTTGACGCCCTTTTTGATTCCCAGTTGACCCAGTTGAAAGATGAAGGAAACTATCGGTATTTCGCTGAACTTGAACGCAAATGCGGCAAATTTCCCCGTGCGGCCAACCACGCCGAGGAAGGCGTGCGTGATGTCACCGTCTGGTGTTCGAACGACTATCTGGGGATGGGCCAGCACCCCAAGGTGATTGAGGCGATGTGCGAAGCGGTGCAACGCACTGGCACCGGGGCAGGCGGCACCCGTAACATTTCCGGCACCAACCATGATCACCTGTTGCTGGAACGCGAGCTGGCGGATTTGCATGGCAAGGAAGCCGCGCTGCTTTTCACGTCGGGCTATGTGTCCAACTGGGCCGCGTTGAGCACCTTGGGCAGTCGGCTGGAAAACTGTGTGATCCTGTCTGATGCCGGCAACCATGCCTCGATGATCGAAGGTATTCGGCACAGCCGTGCAACCAAGGTTATCTGGAAGCATAACGATGTGCATGATCTGGAGATGAAGCTGCGGACGTTGGCTGCGGATGTGCCCAAGGTCGTCGCGTTCGAAAGCGTCTATTCCATGGATGGTGACATCGCGCCGATCCGCGAAATCGTGGAAGTGGCCGAAAAATATGGTGCCATGACCTATCTGGACGAGGTGCACGCCGTGGGTATGTATGGCCCACGCGGTGGCGGTGTCAGCGAACGCGAAGGTCTGGCCGACCGGATCACGCTGATCGAAGGCACGCTGGGCAAGGCGTTTGGTGTTGTTGGCGGTTACATCACCGGATCTGCGGCGTTGTGTGATTTTATCCGCAGCTTCGCCTCTGGCTTTATCTTTACCACCGCGCTGCCGCCTGCGGTTGCGGCGGCTGCACGGACATCGATCCAGCATCTAAAGAATTCCGCGTTCGAGCGCGCCCAGCAAAAGCGTCAGGTGGCGCACATGCGGGCAGCACTAGATCGCGAAGGTATTCCGCATATGCACAACGAAAGTCACATTATTCCGGTCATGATCGGCGACCCGGTCAAGACGCGGATGCTGGCCGACTATCTGATGCGTGAGTGGGGCATCTATGTGCAACCTATCAATTATCCGACCGTCCCCAAGGGGACCGAGCGGCTGCGGTTTACGCCTTCACCATTGCATAGTGATGCAGATATCGATCATCTTATCAACGCGCTAACGGTTTTATGGAAGCAATGCGCGCTAGCGCATGCTGTCGCCTGAACTGCATGAGACATTCTTTTGAATACAGGGGTAGACCGATGAACTTCATGCATTACATTGCGTTTCGACTGGGGCGAACGGTCACCGAAATCAGATCCAAGAGGAATACGATCATGAAGAAGCTTACAATTGCTGCCGCTCTTGCAGTCCTCGCAGCACCTGCTGTCGCTGGTGGGCATGCATCCACGCAAGGTGATGCGGCTGCCGGGGAAGAACAGTTCAATCGCCAATGTGTGGCCTGCCATGTGGTGGCCGATGCGTCTGGCGAAGTGCTGGCCGGACGTAATGCGCAAACCGGCCCCAACCTTTACGGTCTTGCCGGCAGGACAATGGGGTCAATCGAAGGGTTTCGCTACAGTGACGCATTGCTAGCCTTGGGTGAGGGTGAAACGCCTTGGACAGAAGAAGCATTCGTCGGTTACGTGCAGGACCCGACGGGTTGGTTGCGTGAAACGCTTGAGGACCGCCGCGCCCGTAGCAAGATGGCCTATCAGGTGCGTCAGGAAGAGCAGGCCTATGACCTCTATGCTTATCTTTCAACGTTCGGTGCGGACTAAAGAACGACGGCTCAGGTGATTTAGGGCAGTCGGAGAACACCCGGGCGGTTCATTATTTTTCCATAAGGATAAGGCGCGCGATGGCCTGAGGATCCTCCTCATGTGCCAAATGTCCCAGATTGGACAATTCAGTGATCTGCACATCACGAAGAATACCTGCAGCATCGCGACTCACTTGCGCTGGGACAGCCGCATCTGACAAACCAATGATTAAATGCACTGACGTCGCGATCTGTCCCATCCGCCCCAACAACCCATCCAAATGCCATTGGGCCATCATTGACAGGGTCGCGTCCACATGGCCCTTGTCGGTGGCCAGACGATGATAGAGTTCCAACCCCTCTTGATCGAGCCTGGATCCGGTGCCCCGCACAAGGTTGCGCACGCTGCTTCGGGTCGTTGTGCTGGCAAACAGGTTGGCGCTGAAGGGTGTCACTGCGAGCGCCTTCGCCATTATAGGGAACAGCCACCCGGCCACGCCTTTGAAATTGCCCAAGGCCGCGTTGATCCCGACGATCCCCCCTGCGGGTCGCGCGCCCAGTTCCCACATCCGCAACGCAATGGCGGCACCAGCCGAATGCCCCACAACGAGGTCCGGTGCCCAGCCTGCATAACGACACAGCGCCAAAAGATCCTCGGCCATATGATCAAGTCCACACCGTTGCCTTGCGCCAAGCTGGGTGAACCCCTGCCCGGGCAAGTCCACGGCGACCACGTGGCGGGTCTTTGCCAGAAGTGGAAAAAGCCCACGAAAGCTTTGTGTTGCACCCCCGGCCCCATGGATCAGCAGGATCGTCGGCCCGATCCCCGCCTCTTGCACGTGCCACCGGTGGGGACGGTGCAGGATCAGGCGAGAATATTCGGCCAAGGGCCAATTTTGGGCATCATCGGGCCAGCGCATACCCTAGTCACCGAGCGCGGTTGCGACCGATTGCGACAGCCTTGCGGCATCAGCGCGTGGTAAAGGAAGGTAGGTCGCATCAAGGATCTGGGCCAGATTGCGCAAGGCCGGTTCGGGCCGGTTGCCGGTGTCGATGACGATAGCGTCAGTCCCTTCACAGCGCAGAGCATATGCAATCTGTTGTGCGTCTAAGGCTGCTTGTTTTCGATCTGCGCGCCCGTCAAGCGCAATGTTTGCACGCCCATCGGTGAGGATCGCTATCGTAGGTGTCAGCCCCCGCCGGGTTGCCTGGGTTGCCTGTTCAAAGGCCGTCACCAGACCAGCGGCAAGCGGCGTTCCCCCGCCACCGGGCAGTGCGGCAAGGCGCCTCTTGGTCTGCACCAATGACCGCGTCGGCGGCAGCAGCAGTTCCGCTTGTATCCCCCGAAAGGCGACCAGCGCTACGTGATCACGGCGGGCATAGGCCTGCGCGAGCAGCAGCTCAACGGCACCTTTCGCCTCGGCCAGTCGCGTCAGGGCAGAGGAACCGGAGGCATCAACCGTAAAGATCAGCAACCTGTCTGACTTTTCCTCAAATCGTTTTGTCCGAATATCAGTCGGGCGAATATGAAGCCCCGCACGTCCAGTCGCGTTCCGCCGGATGGTTTGCCAGGGTGCTGCGGCCCGCAAGGTGGCAATGATATCGATCCGCGCACCATCACCGATTTTCCCTGCACGGGATGGCAGAGGACGCCCTCTGCGGTTGCCTTTGCGTGAAGCCCCGGTTCCGTTGCCACGCCCGGTCCGCGCCCGTTGAGCGCCGAGGCGGGCCAAAAGATCGTCAGGCAGCTGCGCGCGCACGGCGTCCAACAGCAGCTCATCAGGAATATCGAAACCATCTTCTTGTGACGGATCGTCGGTCCGATCAGGCGGCTGCGCGGGTGGTTCTTCTTGCGTCTGTGGTTTGGGGATGCGTGTGGCGCGGTGGGCCAGCGTCAAGGCACATGCCACTTCAACATCTTCTTCTGTCACTATATCCTGCCCCGCCAAAGCGGCATTGGCCCGCGCGGCCCGCAGAGTAAAAAGTGGTGCCCGCAGACTGTCGATGCCAAAGGTGTTTGCGACTGTCGTGACCTGTGTAATCAGGGCAGGATCGTGCTGGACAAGGGCCAGCTGCGCGCGTGCCTTTGCGATGTCGGGTTTCGGTGTGTCGCCCGTCTCGCTCAACCTCAGATCTGTCAGATCGGTATGAAAGGCCAGCCGTTCGGCCAGTTTCGGGTTCAATTGCTCATCCGGTTCCGCACCTTCATCCAGTGCGATCAGGCAATGGCCTACCGTGCGGTCAAACGTGACGGCCAGCCGTGCAGCAAGTGATGGTGTCGCCCGTTCCGCCATTGTCAGGACGAATGTTCCGGGTGCCGACAACAGACCCTTTTCCTGCACAAGGTGGCCAGCGGCGAGTGTCGCGGACAAATCAAGGCCACCAAAAAGCGCCTCATCCGTAATTCCTGGATGCAGGCGTTTGGCCGCCGGATCAATCAGCGCAGTCAACCTGTCGCGCACCGCACCGCACCGGGCACGTATGCAGATCCCACCGAGCCCCGGATCCAGGCTGAGCAATTGCAGTGCACGCACTGCGTGGATCCAGATGCTGTCAACCAAGAACATCGTCCACGGTGCGGGCGACGCGCGCACCGCTGCCCGCTTCGTCCAATGGATCACGCCGCAAACGGTGGCGCAGGGCCATGGGGGCGGCAGCGCGCACATGCGCGCGCGTTAATGCCGTGTCATCACGCCATGCGGCATAGGCACGGGCGGCCTTGAGCAAGGTCAGTTCGCCGCGCAACCCGTCAGAGCCCAGCGCGAGGCATAATTCAGCAACGTCCTTTAATATTTTGTCAGGCGTTTTCAGCTTTGTCAGCGCCTTGCGCGCGCTTAGAATCCTGTCTCGGATCGCGGCATCCTCGGCCTGCCAGCGCAGCATGAAGGCTGTGTTGTCATTCTCGAACGCATCGCGGCGTTTGATGACTTCGACGCGGGTGTCGATGTCTTTGGGTGATGCCACCTCAACCGAGAGCCCGAAACGGTCCAAGAGTTGCGGGCGCAGTTCGCCCTCTTCGGGGTTGCCGGAGCCGACCAACACAAAACGCGCAGGATGGCGGATGGATAGCCCTTCGCGTTCCACCACGTTTTCACCTGATTGGGCCACATCGAGGAGCAGGTCAACGATGTGATCCTCCAGCAGGTTGACCTCGTCGATGTAAAGATAGCCGCGGTTTGCCCGTCCCAGCAGCCCCGGCTGAAATGCCTTTTCGCCCTTTGTCAGCGCCTTTTCGATGTCCAGCGCACCCGTGACCCGATCCTCGGTCGCGCCAAGCGGCAGATCGACCACCGGCGTTGGCATCTCGTGCCCGCGTTTGGATCGTAACCCCGCCCAGCCGGGCACATCCACCGCCTTGGCGCTGTTTATAGGGCAGCCCTTGATCGCCTTGATTGGCGGCAGCAACGCGGCCAGGGCCCGTACGGCGGTCGATTTGCCCGTACCTCGGTCCCCAAAAACCAGCACACCGCCGATGCTGGCATCAATGGCGGTCAGGATCATGGCCTGCTTCATTTCGTCCTGACCGACGATGGCTGAGAATGGGAAAGGTTGCATTATGCGGTCTCTAACTTGGCAAGGGGTGAAGTGCCGTTCCACGTGCCGCGATCCGAGTGCACGGCGAAACGGACGTAGAGTTCTTCGCGAAACCACTCTTCTGCGCGCACGGCACGGATCGCATCGGCGTGGGGTCCGGTGCGGGCAAAGGCGGCCATGGCCTGCTCTGATGGCCAGATCGAGAATGTTACCTGATGCAGCATGGGCACTTCGCCAATGCCGATCTTGAAGGCGACGTTGGGGTCCTTGCCGATCATCGCAGAAATATTGGGAACGCGGCCCCAGAACCGTGTCAGGATGCGTGGTTTGATCGTTGCGCGCGTCAATGCTGCCAGCGGTCCATTCGTTTCCGATGTGCTTGGCTTAAAAGGTGATTGGCCCGACCACTTACCACGCGCGGTTTGTGGTTGCAAAAAGACTGTCCAATGCTCGACTGTCCGCCGTTGATAGCATTGAAAGACGCCACTTTTGGTGCGCAGGCGTGCTGTTTCTGCATCAGGCCAGGTGGCCAGAATAGCATAAACGGCCGTGTTAGGGATGGGCGTAAACCCTTCGCCTGTGCCCGAGCCGCAAAGCTTCCAAAATCCGATGTCCGATGTCCGCGACAGGGGCCACCGTGCCCCACCCATCATCGCCAACGCCCAGACGCGGGCCAAAGGCCCGGCAAAGCGAAAGAATGAAAGACTGACGATTTGAGTCACAGGGCACCTCTGATCTGTCAACCAATCCTGACACAATGCACTGGTTTTGGGAAGCGGTTGACGTTGGGAATTGTCAACTTGTGTTTACACAACTACTGTTGTGGTATGAGTATGCAGCATGCCAGTGATTCAAACGCCGCAATTGTCATCGGCGCAGGGCTTGGTGGCCTTGCGGCTGCCATGCGGCTCGGGGCCAAAGGCTATGAGGTCACGGTGCTGGACAGGCTGGACAGGCCGGGTGGACGGGGGTCTTCTGTCACACAAGGTGGACACCGGTTTGATCTGGGTCCGACGATCATCACGGTCCCGCAAGTCTATGAGGATTTGTGGGCGGCTTGTGGTCTGGATTTCCACAAAGACGTCGACCTACGCCCGATGGACCCGTTCTACGAGGTCCGCTGGCAGGACGGGTCGACCTTTACCGCCCGACAGGACACAAAAGCGATGCTGTCCGAGGTGGCCCGGCTGAGCCCGCGTGATGTGAAGGGCTACATGCGCTTTCTCAAGGACAGTGAGCGTCGTTATATTGTGGGTTTTGAAGGGATGGTCGCCAAACCGATGCACCGGTTGTGGGAGACGATCAAGGTGTTGCCGGAATTTGCTGTCCTGCGCGCAGACCGGTCTATTCTGGGCCTGGCCAAGGCGCGGGTCAAGGACCCGCGCTTGCGTATGGCGCTGTCGTTTCATCCGCTCTTTATCGGGGGTGACCCGATGCATGTGACGTCCATGTACGCCTTGGTGGCCCACCTGGAGAAGGAATATGGCGTGCATTACGCCATGGGCGGCGTGCAGGCGATTGCGCAGGCCATGGTCCGGGTCATCCGGTCTCAGGGTGGGCAGGTGCGCCAAGGGGTCGAAGTCGATGAGATACTGATCAATGAAGGCGCCGTTGAAGGTGTGCGTCTGACAAATGACGAGGCGATCTATGCCGATCTGGTGGTCAGCAATGCCGATGCGGGTCATACTTATAGCCGCCTGTTGCGCAATCAATTGCGCAAGCGCTGGACGGATCGCAAGCTGAGATCGCGCCGTTGGTCCATGGGCCTTTTTGTATGGTATTTTGGCACCAAGGGCACAGCGCAAATGTGGCCCGATGTGGGCCATCACACCATCACCAATGCGCCCCGGTATGAGGGGTTGCTGCGCGACATCTTTATCAAAGGCAAGCTTGCCGATGATATGAGCCTTTATATTCATCGCCCCTCAAAGACCGACCCGAGCGTCGCACCAGCGGGTGATGATACATTTTATGTACTCTCTCCCGTCCCGCATCTGGGTTTTCGTGATCCGGTGGATTGGAAAAAAGAGGCGCCCAATTACAAGTCTAAGGTGCAGGCGGAGGTCGAAAAGACCTTGCCGGGGTTTGCCGACCATATCAGTACGCAGATGGTGCTGACGCCTGAAGATTTCCGTGATCGCTATCTGTCGCCCAACGGGTCCGGCTTTTCGATCGAGCCGCGCATTCTACAATCAGCCTGGTTCCGCCCGCATAATGTGAGCGAAGAGGCAAAGGGCCTTTATCTGGTGGGTGCGGGCACCCATCCGGGTGCGGGTGTGCCCGGTGTGATCTCCAGTGCAGAAGTGCTGGCCAAGATGGTCCCTGACGCGCCTTTTGTTCCTGAAATGAAGATGGCTGCAGAATGATCCGCGAAGATGACCTTACCCATTGCCGCGCGGCGATCCGCCATGGATCGCTGTCGTTTCATGCGACCTCCAAGGTGCTGCCCGCCAAGGTGCGTGATCCGGCGCTTGCCCTTTATGCCTTTTGCCGGTTGGCGGATGATGAGGTGGACGAGGGCGATTATCAGGCGGGGGCTGTGTTTCGTCTGCAAGACAGGTTGGAGGCGGCTTATGCCGGGCGCCCGTTCAACGCGCCCGAGGATCGCGCTTTTGCCGCGATCCTCGAAGATTTCGACATGCCGCGCGCCTTGCCCGAGGCCCTATTGGAAGGGCTGGCCTGGGATGCGGCTGAACGGCGGTATCGCACATTAAGCGGCGTGCATGCCTATTCGGCCCGTGTGGCCAGTGCCGTGGGTGCGATGATGTGTGTGCTGATGCGGGTGCGCGACCCGGATGCCTTGGCACGTGCCTGCGATCTGGGTGTGGCAATGCAACTCACCAATATTGCCCGCGACGTGGGCGAAGATGCGCGGATGGGCCGGATTTATCTGCCATTGGACTGGCTGGCGGAGGCCGAGATCGACCCGGTGAACTTTGTCCGCGGGCGCCTGCCCACAGATGCCGTGCGGCGCATGGTCAAGCGGCTGTTGGCCGAGGCGGACCGGCTTTATATCCGCTCAGAGGCGGGGATCAATGTGTTGCCGCTGCAGGCGCGTACCGGCATTTGGGCAGCCCGGCTGATTTATGCGGGCATTGGTGGGCGGTTGCGGCGCCAAGGTTATGACAGTATCACAATGCGCGCGCGGACATCTTCGGCGCAAAAGCTGGGTTGGCTGATCCGGGCGACGGCGCATGCTGCGGCCTCTATCGTGATGCCGAAATCTGCGGTGGTCTATGCAAAACCGCTGCCCGAGGTCGCCTTTCTGGTGGATGCCGCAAGCCATGCCCGGCCTGCACAAGGCCGGTCAGGTGCTGTTTTGGATATCTTGGCAGAGCTGCGGGCGCGCGAAGCCGGCATTGGATCGGACCGGCCATTGGCCTAGCTGATGGCCCGAAAGGGGCTGACATGGACATTTGGCTGTTTTTGATTCTCCTTGCCGCATGCCTTGGCGCTGGCGCGACTGGGTCCATTTTCCCGCCGGGGGAGTGGTACGCAAAGCTGAACAAACCCGCATGGGTGCCGCCCAACTGGCTGTTTCCCGTCGCCTGGACAACCATCTATCTATTGATGTCATTTGCCGGTGCGCGGGCCGCCCCGTTGGAGGGCAGCGCTCACGCCATGGCTTTTTGGGCGTTACAGATCGCGTTCAACGCGCTCTGGACGCCGGTGTTTTTCGGACTGCGGCATCTGAAAGGGTCACTGCCTGTAATGGCGGCCCTCTGGCTGGCCGTGCTGGGTTGCACGATCACGCACTGGCAACTCGACCTCTGGGCCGGGCTGGCCTTTGTGCCCTATCTGGTCTGGGTGAGCTTGGCAGGTGCGCTGAATCTTGCCATGGTTAGTTTGAACCCGGACCAACGCCCTTTGGCGATTGATAGGCTGTGACCCCTTGAACGTCCCTGCAAAGGGTGAAACCATTGGGGATGGAACATCACATCAAAACTTGGGCCGAAACCGCCCCCCGACTGGTCGCTGTGGCTGCAGGGCGCAGGGCGGCTGATCTTATCATTCGTGGCGGCAAGCTGGTGAATGTCCAAACCCGCGAAATCCTTGAAGGTTGGCAGATCGCCGTAGCAGCCGGGCGGTTTGCCTATGTGGGCACGGATGCCGCGCATTGCATTGGACCCGACACGCGCGTGATTGAGGCGGAGGGACACTACCTGATCCCCGGCCTCTGTGATGGTCATATGCATATCGAAAGCGGGATGCTGACCCCGGCGGAATTTGCCGCCGCCGTGATCCCCCATGGCACCACAACGATGTTCACCGACCCGCACGAGATTGCCAATGTACTGGGTCTGCGCGGCGTGCGCATGATGCATGATGAGGCGCTCATGCAGCCCGTGAACATCTATACGCAGATGCCCTCTTGTGCCCCCTCTGCCCCCGGTCTGGAAACCACAGGGTTCGAGATTTCGGCAGAAGATGTGGCCGAGGCGATGGGTTGGCCCGGCATCATCGGGTTGGGTGAGATGATGAACTTTCCCGGTGTGATCAATGGTGATCCACAGATGCTGGCCGAAATGGCCGCCACCATGAATGCGGGCAAGACGGTGGGCGGGCACTATGCCTCGCCTGACAAGGGGATCGCCTTTTCGGCCTATGTCGCCGGCGGTGCGGCCGATGATCATGAAGGCACTGCCGAGGCGGATGCAATTGCCCGTGTCCGCAACGGGATGCGGTCGATGATGCGTCTTGGTTCGGCTTGGTACGATGTGGAAAGCCAGATCAC
>BCQL01000016.1_pt1 | contig 19551 bp, 23 predicted proteins | sample 1008151 | NCBI WGS metagenome assembly BCQL01 (sample SAMD00035459, study PRJDB4067) | museum specimen metagenome | biome: marine biome; feature: sea shore; material: organic material | host: Otohimella japonica | place: Japan:Kanagawa | collected 1927
AGTTTCCGCTTGGACTGCCAAGTGAATATGGTATCACAGGCGGCGCATTCATTGACTATGGGTCCGTCTGGGACGTGGGCGAGACGTTCGACCAGGATGTGATCTTTGACGATTTCACGCCGCGCGCCATCGCGGGCCTTTCAGTCTTCTGGACCACGCCGATTGGTCCGCTGCGGTTCAACTTCACAGAGCCTTTGGACGTCGAAGACCGCGATAAAACCCGGAAGTTTGATGTGACAATCTCAACGAGCTTTTGATGCTGGCGCTGCGTGCGTGTCTGGTTTGGCTGTTGCTGGTGTCGCCGGCGGTCGCCCAACAGACCTCGTCGCAGATATTGATTATCGACAGCGAGCGGCTGTTCTTTGAAACGCTCTATGGGCGCCGCATTGCTGCTGATCTGGACACGCAAGCCGCGGATCTGCAGGCCGAGAATGACCGCATTGTCGAATCGCTCACATTGGAGGAACGCAGCCTGACGATCCGGCGCCCCCAAATGACGCCCGAAGAGTTCCGTACGGAATCCGAGACCTTTGACCGCAAAGTGCAAGACGTGCGCCGCGTGCGCGATGCCAAGAATGTTGACTTGCAAGTCGCAAACGCCGAAGCGCAGGCGCAGTTCCAAGAACGCGTTCGGGAAATTGTCATTAACGTCATGTTGGAGCGGGGCGCGGTCCTTGTTCTTGAACAGCGCAATGTCACCTTGTCCGTCAGTGCGGTCAATATCACCGATGATGTGATCGCGCGGATCGACGCGGAATTGGGTGATGGCACAGAGTAGGGGCCCTGCCACTATCGCATGCTTGCCGGGGCGGAATTGCCTTGCTAGTCATAATCCAAGGCGGCCAAGACCCGCACAGTAATGAAGGAACCGCCTAAAGATGACCGAGCCTGTTACGACTGCCGATATTCAGCTGATCCAGAAAATCCTGCCGCATCGCTATCCGTTCCTGCTGGTCGACAGGGTGCACAGTATCGATGGAACGACCTCTGCTGTGGGCATCAAGAATGTCACGATGAACGAGCCGCATTTTCAAGGACATTTTCCGGGAAATCCGATCATGCCCGGCGTGACAATTGTCGAGGCGATGGCGCAAACGACGGCTGTAATGGTGGGCAAATCGCTGGGCCTTACCGATGGCAATCTGCTGGTCTATTTCATGGCGATCGACGGCTGCAAGTTCCGCCGCAAGGTGGTGCCGGGTGACGTGCTGGAAATGCATGTAGAGACGACACGCGGCAAACCAGGCGGCAAGGTCTGGCGCTTCAAGGGTGTCGCGACTGTTGATGGTGAAATGGCGGCCGAGGCTGAATTCACCGCCATGATGGACATGCAGGGGTGACGGCGGACATTCACGCCTCTGCCATTGTCGCCGAAGGCGCCAAGATTGGACCCGGCTGCAAGATTGGACCGTTTTGCATTTTGGGGCCTGATGTGGTGTTGGGCGAAGGTGTCATGCTCAAAAGTCACGTCGTGATCCAAGGCGATACGCATATTGGGCAAGACACGACCGTGTTTCCCTTTGCCGTAATCGGTGAAATCCCCCAGGATCTGAAATTTGATGGTGAAAAGTCGCGCCTGCGGATCGGGGCCCGCAACCGGATCCGCGAACATGTGACCATGAACACGGGCACCGCAAAGGGCGGGGGCGAGACGCGGATCGGCGACGACGGTCTTTTTATGGCTGGGTGTCATATCGCCCATGATGCGCAAGTGGGGCATCGTGTTATCGTCGTGAATTCTTCTGCCGTGGCAGGGCATTGCGTGATCGAGAATGACGTGATCATCGGCGGCCTGTCTGGCGTGCACCAATGGGTCCGTGTCGGCCAAGGGGCCATCATCGGGGCTGTGACGATGGTCACCAAGGATGTCGTCCCGCACGGGTTGGTGCAAGGGCCGCGCGGCGCTTTGGACGGGTTGAACCTTGTCGGGTTGAAACGCAAGGGGGTTAGTCGGGCTGATATCACCGCCTTAAGGGCTGCCTTTCAAATGCTCAAGGACGGCGATGGCACCTTTCAGGATCGTGCCAACCGTCTGGCCGAGGAAAGTGATAGCCCCTTTGTTCAGCAGATGGTCACATTTATCCTGGGCAACAGCGACCGCAATTTTCTGACCCCGGGCTGATGCTGGCGCTGATTGCAGGCACCGGAGATTTGCCACCGGCCTTGCTGGCGCGTCTGCCCCAACGGCCGTTGATCTGTGCGATGTCGGGCTTTGTACCGGCGATCACGCCGGACCTGACCTTCCGGATTGAACAGTTGGGCAGTTTTCTGCAAACACTGAAGTCCCGCAACGTGCAAGAGGTGTGCATGGCCGGCACCGTCCGCCGTCCCGACATTGATCCCAGCGCAATTGATGCAGCAACATTGCCTTTTGTGCCGCGCATCCAGGCGGCCCTGGCAGCGGGCGACGATGGTGCATTGCGCGCAGTGATCGGCATTTTTGAAGGCGCTGGGCTCGCCGTAAGGGCAGCGCATGAGATCGCACCGGATCTGCTGCCCGCAGCTGGCATTCCGACGCGAGCACTGGCCGTGGCCGACGTGCAGGCAGATGCAATTTTGGCTGAGAAGGTGTTGGCAGACATGGGGCAAGCAGACCGTGGGCAGGCCTGCATTGTGCAGGCGGGCACCGTTTTGGCCCAAGAAGGTGTGGGCGGAACAGACGCAATGATCGCGGATGCGGGTGATGCGCCGGGTGCTGTCCTGTTCAAAGGGCCAAAGCCGGGTCAGGACCGCCGTGCGGATTTGCCCGTGATTGGCCCGGAAACAGTGCTCCGCGCGGTTCGTGCGCAGCTGTCCGGTATTATCATCGAAGCGGGCGGTGTCATGGTCCTTGATCCGACAAAGGTCATCGCGACGCTTGACGCGGCAGGCCTTTTCCTCTGGGTGCGTCCCAAGGGGGATACATGAAGGTCTTTGTGATCGCGGGTGAGCCGTCAGGGGACAAGCTGGGCGCGGCCCTGATGGCGGGGCTGAAAGAACTACGACCCGATGTGACGTTTGATGGCGTTGGCGGACCGCTGATGCAGGCCGAAGGGGTGGTTAGCCGCTTTCCGATGGATGAGCTGAGCGTAATGGGGCTTGCCGAGATCTTGCCCAAATATCGCGCGCTCAAGGCACGGATCCGCGAAATGGCGGAAGCGGTGTTGGCCACCCGGCCAGAGGCGCTGATCACTATTGACAGCCCCGATTTTTGCCTGCGGGTCGCGCGTCTGGTCAAGGCTGCAAGTGACGTGCGCACGGTGCATTATGTGGCACCAACGGTCTGGGCCTGGCGCCCCAGGCGTGCTGAGAAAATGGCGCAGCATATTGACCATGTGCTTGCGCTCTTCCCATTTGAGCCGCCTTTGATGGAAGCTGCAGGCATGGATTGCGATTTTGTGGGTCACCCGGTGGTGGCAGAGCCGGTCGCGACCGATGCAGAGGCCATGGCGCTGGGGCAAGGTACTGTTGTGCTGCTTTTGCCCGGGAGCAGAAGGGGCGAGGTCTCGCGACTGACGGGTCGGTTTGGCGCCGCGGCAGCCATAATCGCCGCTGCCGTGCCAGATGCGCAGTTTGTCGTCCCGACGACGGGCGGCGTGCATGATCTGGTCAAAGATCGCACCGGCCATTGGTCCGTTCCCGTGACGGTGCTGGACCCCGCCAGCCCGGATAAAGTCGCCTGGTTCAAACGCGCTGATGTGGCACTTGCCGCCTCTGGTACCGTGTCGCTGGAACTGGCCGCGAGTGCCACGCCCATGGTGATTGCCTATGACATGGCCTGGCTTAGTCGGATCATCATCAGCCGGATGTTGATGGTTGATACGGTCACACTGGTCAATTTGGTCAGTGAAACCCGGGTCGTGCCTGAATTCATCGGTGCGGACTGCGAGGCGCAGCCGATTGCGCAGGCAGTGCTGGATCTGCTTGCCGATCCGCAAGCGCAGTGCGATGCGATGGCCGTGACGATGCAGCGGTTGGGGCAGGGCGGTGCACGTCCCGGGCTACGCGCGGCCCATGCGGTATTGGACCGCCTTGAACAGGCGCCCGTCCAGGATCAGCAGGCCAAGGGCCAATAGCACAAAACCTGCATAGGCGCGCAAAGGCAGATCCTCGCCCAGCATAATTGCCCCCAGAATGATTGCAACGGGTGCGACCAGCAGTGTGCAAAGCATCAGATTGCCGCTGCCCGCCATCGCAAGGACGCGGTAGTAAAGCAAATAGGCAATGGTGGTGGCGACAACGGCGTAGTAGCCGATTGCGGCCCAGGTCCGCAGTTGCAGGTCCAAAGCAATGGGCCCTTCAATCAACATTGCAGTGGGCAATGTCACCAACGTAGCGCCGGTCAACATGCCCGTGGCGGCCACTTGCGGTGGCAGATGCCTCAGTATCTTGCGCGCCCAAACCCCGGCCAGCGCATAGCTGATGGTGCCACCGATCACGGCCAGTTGCCCCAGAGAGCGGATATCGAAATCCTTGAATGCGCCCAGGCCAATGGCCGTGCACACACCAAAAAACCCGATGCTCACGCCCATCGCCCTGCGTGCCGTCAACCGTTCGTCGGTAAAGAAGATGGCTGCTGCGATGACGCCAAAAATCGCTGTAGCAGCGTTCAGGATTGAGGTCAGCCCTGTCTCGATATGTAGCTGTCCCCAGGCCATCAGAGAGAAGGGGATCACATTATTGAGCAGACCCATCACCAAGAAGGCGGCCCATATGCGCAACTCGCCGGGGAGTTCAACGCGTCGGACCAGTACATAGATCCATAGGATCAGCATCGCCCAGAAGGTGCGATGCGCGACGGCCGTGAGCGGGCCGACTTCATTGAGGGCAATACGGATCGATAGAAAAGAGGCCCCCCAGATCAGCGAAAGGATCATGAGTTCGAACCAGGCACGGGCAGAGATGGTTTTCTGGATGGCAGTCATAGTGTGGGTGTGGCTGGTTTATCGGTGTAGGCGCAACCCGGATCATGCGGCATGCGCACAAAGAAAATACCATGCTGGACTGCGGTTCACTCTTCCTTCTGATCCATGCTCCAACTTGGCCATATCCAACTGTTCGAGATGATGAAGAGAGACGGTGCGGGCTCGCTAGAAAACGTGGGCAAACCCACAAGGCTCAGACGCCATACACCGCCCCGTTAGCAGCCTCGGCCAAGGTCGCTGACGGGGGCAACATAGCAAAGTCGGTATACAGAAGTGCTCTTAGGTTCCGACACATCCCTTGCAGAGGCGCGGCAAACGGTAAGGAGCTATTACCCTGACAGGAACACGATCTTGATTAAGAATCGTGGTGTCTATCGGATCGCGCAATCTGCGAGCCGCCGCCAGTCTTTAAGGCGGGCAAAGCTGTTCTCGATTTTGTGGCGTTTTTTATATCGGACTTCGTCGTGTGGGATGGCACTTTGCGGCCCTTGCGAGACGGGATGCATGGCGCGATCCTCTTGTCTTCAAGGGCTTCGCGATACCAATCGGCGTCGTAGCCCTTATCGGCAAGCATGTGTTTGGCCTCTGGCAGCGTTTCCAGCAAGGCACGTGCGCCAATGTAGTCGCCGCTAACAAAAACATCCGCACATGACGGCCAGATGCATCCGTGACCATATCCGGCCAGCCGTTTTCTATGGGCAAACTGACTGGAATTCACCACCAAGCTGCCTTCGGTCAGTGCTACACGGCGGGTGTGATGTTCACCCCATTGGGCGAGACCAGCGCAAAAGGACGAAGGTCCATATGGCGCGGTGCCGGATGTAATTGCCGGGGTTCGCCTTCAGCTTCTTGGCAAATGCAGCCAGTTCCTTTTTGCTGGCCGCAGGCCCGACAAGCATGCCGTAACCGCCAGAGCCGTGCACTTCCTTGACCATCAGTTCGTCAAGGTTATCCAACACATAGGCCAGCATGAAAGGTTCAGAGCAGCGGTGGGTCTCGGCATTCTTCAGGACGGCCCGCTCACCCGTGTAGAATATCAACGATATCAGGAATGTAGCTATAGATGGCCTTGTCATCAGCGATGCCTGTCCCAGGCGTATTGGCAATGGTGATATTGTCGGCGCGATAGACATCCATAATGCCCGGCACACCCAACATCGAGGACGGGTCGAACGTTAGCGGATCCAAAAAATAATCATCAACACGACGATAAAGCAGATTAATGCGCTTGTAACCGCGCGTTGTGCGCAGCATGGCGATATGGCCATCCATGACGCGCAGATCATGCCTTTCGACCAGCTCAACACTCATCTGATCGGCCAGAAAGCTATGCTCAAAATAGGCCGGATTGTGGATGCCGTGCGTCAGAACGGCAACACAAGGGGAACTGCTGCAGGATGGCGGCGGACAGGCCGCAAGCTTTTGGGATCGTCACTGACCGGCAAGACATTGATTTTGCTGAAGAGCTCTGGGAACATGCTGCAGCATCGTTTCGCGGTCTTCCAGCATATAGCTGACACCTGATGGGGGCTGTGCATTGTCTTCAAGCACAAAGAAATCATCTTCCCCGGTGCGCACGATATCGGTGCCGACAATGTGGGTATAAACGTCCCCCGGCGAGCTGACCCCGATCATCTGCGGCAGAAACGCGTCGTTTTGAGAGATCAGCTCTACCGGGATAACACCGGCTTTGAGGATCTCTTGCCGGTTGTAGATGTCATGTAGGAAGGAGTTGATGGCGCAAACCCGTTGATCAATGCCCTTTGGCAGTTTGCGCCATTTGCGGTTCGACAGGATCCGCAGCACCAAATCAAAGGGGATCAAACGTTCTTCGGCATCAGATTGGCCATAAACGTTGAAGGTGATCCCGGTCTGCCGAAAGAGCGCTTCAGCCTCTTGGGTCTTGTTCATCAGGCGCACGTTGTCTTGAATCGCAAACTAGATATTGTAGCTGTCATAGGGACCACGTGTGCCATCCGATGTCAGTATTTCATCAAAGAAAGCCATACTGTTACTCATCAGGTAACCCTACACGAATGCCGGGTTCCCGCAATCTGCCTTTGACACCTTCAGTCGTGCCAGGTGATGTGCTGGATTGGTTACTCAATTTTTTTTGCAAATCTAGCGTGCCAACACCAGTTCGGCCTTCAGTCCGCCCAATCGCGCGCTTTCCCCAAGGCGCAATATGCCGCCATGGGTGCGTGCAATATCTGCCACGATCGACAGGCCAAGGCCCACACCGCTGCCGCCGTCCTGATTGCGCGCAGGATCGAGCCGGACAAACGGGCTGAGCGCCTCATCATAGCGGTCGGGGGGAATGCCGGGGCCGTCATCTTCTACCCAGAAACGTACAGCACGATCGGTGACGCTGACCCCGATCTCGGCTTTGGTCCCGTAGCGGAGGGCATTCCCGATCAGGTTATCGAGCGCACGTCGGATCGCTAAAGGGCGCAAGCTGATCGCATCGCGCGGGCCATCAATGCTGTCCAGGACAACGGCCTGTCCTGCCCGTTTGGCATCATCAAGAACGGTCTGGACCAGTGTCGCAGCAACGGTCGGTTCCAGACTGTCGCTTGCGTCACTGCGCGCAAAGTCAAGGAATGCGTCCAGCAACCGTTCCATATCATCCAAATCCCGTGCGAGAAGTGCAACCTCCTCGCTATCAAGCATCGATAGGCCCAACCGCAGCCGGGTGAGCGGCGTGCGCAGATCATGGCTCACGCCGGACAGCATCATCGTTCGGCTTTGCGTCTGCCTTTCCAATCTGTTGCGCATGTCCAGAAACGCCATCCCGGCGGCGCGCACTTCGATAGCGCCTGTCGGGGTGAAGGACGTGATACGGCCTTTGCCATAGTCGGTTGCGGCCCGCGACATGCGCTTGATCGGCCGCAGTTGGTTGCGCAAGAAAGCGTAGGCGATTGCCGTCATCAGACCACCAAGCACCACCATGATCACCAAAAGCTGGTGTGGGTTTGAAGCCGACATACGCCGGCGCGGAACTTCCATTCTCAATGGCCCGTGTACGGTCTCGACCCAGACCACCGCGCGCCGCCGGTCCAGGAGCGAGACCGCCAGAATGTCCGGCAATCCCGTGCGGAGGGCTGTGATCACACTGGCACCCGTCAGGTCCTGGATCGGATTGATGTTCTGCCCGACCACGTCATCTGCAGGCAGCGCTGTCACGATGTCCAGTGGCCCGGCGATGGCCGCGATGTTCGCGCGCGCCTCTGCCAGGGTCGCGGCGGTGTTCGTGGTGTCGATCAAAAACTGAAGTTCCAGATTGACGGCACTTGTCATCTGCCGCGTCACCCCGTCAAAATGGCGCTGGATAAACACAACCGAGACAAGCAGTTGCAACAGCAAGACCGGCAGGATCAGGATCAGCGCCGCGCGGGCATATAGTTCTTAAGACATCCAAAAAACATGGGCCCACGCTAGCGGGCCTGTGCCGGAACAGGAAGTGGCGATTGTAGTGGCGGATGGTTTTTCACCCATCGCAGGCCAGCCGATGGCGTTGGCACCAGATCTGTATTTGGTGCTTGCCCCAAACCCCTCGCCCATGACGTATCTGGGCACCAACAGCTATATCCTTGGCAAGGATCGTGTCGCGGTCATTGATCCTGGTCCGGACATGTCGGACCACTTGCACGCTCTTCTTGATGTGATTGGCGGCCGCCCTGTGACCCACATCTTTGTCACTCACAGCCATCTCGACTATTCACCACTTGCGCGACCGCTGGCCGATGTGACTGGCGCGTCTATCTTGGCTTTTGGCGACAGCAATGCCGGCCGAAGCGCCGTGATGGCAACCCTTGCCACCACGGGGTTGGCGGGTGGCGGCGAAAGTATTGACCAGGCCTTTCGGCCTGAGAGCTGTTTGGCCGACGGCGCGCAGATTAGCGAAGCCTGGGGGACGATGACAGCGCTACACACACCCGGCCACATTGGAAATCATCTTTGCTTTCAGTGGCGTGACGCGATTTTCTCCGGTGACCATGTGATGGGCTGGGCCAGTTCGCTGATCTCGCCGCCTGACGGTGATCTGACCGATTTCATGTGCTCCTGTCAGCGTTTGGGCCAGCATCGGGCGGCGGTCTTCTATCCTGGGCACGGCGGACCGATTAAAAACCCAGCCGCGCGCCTTTCGTGGTTAATCGGGCACCGGCGCGCCCGCGAGGCACAGATTTTACAAGCGCTGGAAAAGGAGGGAGCCACCGTCAAAGATATCACGCGTGCGGCTTATCATGACACCCCACTGGCGTTGTTGGCAGCAGCAGAACGAAATGTCTTTGCACATCTTGTCGACCTGCATGAACGCGGCTTCGTGCGGGCCAGACCCGCGCTTTCGACTACCGCAGAATTTAGAAAAATTGCGGGTATCTGATGCCGCTGAAATTATAACAAAAGCCTCTGGACGTCCCGGAATCGCATTGCTATACGGTCGCAATGTTCCGACGTAGCTCAGCGGTAGAGCAGTTGACTGTTAATCAATTGGTCGTAGGTTCGATCCCTACCGTCGGAGCCAAAATCTACTCAAGATTTCAGCACGATGAAGGCCGCTCGTTTGGGTGGCTTTGACCGTTTTGGGCGGGCGCTAAAACAACTCTACAACATTCTGTCTGATTTCAGCGCATATGCGGACAAAGTAGACGTCGGCGGGTGTGATGTTGTGAACTGCACCTGTTTTTCCGGATGTTCCAACTCATGATTAGTATGGAGCATCATGAACAAGATAACGAACAAATATTCACCGGAAGTGCGCGATCGTGCCATGCGGATGGTATTGGATGGCGCGGGGCAGTATGAAAGCCGTTGGGCGGCGATTGTGTGGGTTTCGTCGAAGATCGGGTACGCACCACAGACGCTGAACGAATGGGTCAAGAAAGTCGAAGTTGACACCGGTCAACGCGGTGGCGTCACAACCGAACAAGCCGAGAAGATGAAGGCTTTGGAACGTGAGGCCCGCGAGCTCAAGCAGGCCAACGAGATCCTTCGCAAAGCGTCCGCATATTTTGCCTAGGTGGAGCTCGATCACCCATTCAAACGATGATCCAGTTCGTAGAGGATCACCGCGATGTCCATGGGGTCGAGCCAATCTGCCGTGTGCAGCCGATTGCCCCGGCAACCTTCTATGATCATTTGGCCAAGCGCGCCGACCCTTCGCGTCTTTCGGATCGTGCCAAGCCTGACGCGGAACTGAAGCTTGAGATTGAGCGGGTGTTTGAGGAAAACCTCAGCGTCCAGGGCGTCTGTAAGATCCGGCGCCAGATGCGACAGAAAGGATTTGATGTCGCGCGTTGCACGGTTGCGCGGCTGATGAAGGATATCGGTATTGAAGGTGTCATGCGCGGCAAGAAACCAAGAACTACTGTACCTGACAAGGCACTCCCTTGCCCGCTGGGTTGTGTGAACCGCAAGTTCTACGCGCCTGCGCTCAACGTCCTCTGGGTGAGTAATTTTACCTATGTCGCGACATGGCAGGGCTTTGTCTATGTGGTCTTTGTCATTGATGTGTTTGCCCGCTGGATCGTCGGTTGGCGCGCAAGCCGTACCGCAAATGCAGGCTTTGTTCTGGATGCCTTGGAACAGGCCATTCACCAACGCAGACTGGCACAAATCAACTGGTGCATCATTCGGATCGTGGGGCGCAATACTTGTCGATCAAATACACTGAACGGTTAGCAGAGGCGAAGATCGCACCCTCTGTGGGCAGCGTTGGAGGTTCCCATGACAACGCCCTCGCCGAGACAATCAATGGTTTGTTCAAAGCCGAGGTCATTCACCGTCGCGGTTCTTGGCGCAGCTTTGAAGCGGTGGAATACGCCACACTCGAATGGGCCGACTGGTTCAACAACCGCCGCCTGCTGGAATCCATCGGAAATATCCCGCCGACCGAAACCGAGGCAAACTTCTACGCAGCCCTGGAAAGACCGGATATGGCCGCGTAACCAAGACATATCAGCCCACGGTAAACCCGGTGCAGTTCACAATCGGCAGACAGAGTGAAGTCGAGACAGCCATTTTGCTGACACATTTTTCATTATGGTCTGAGCTCATCTAATCTGTTGCCGAGAGCATGAGCACATGGCCTATTCGGACGTCATAAACGACTTTTCAAATGGCGCGTCAGGGACGGTCACTGACGTTAACGGAGATGTTGTCGGTTATACGGTTTCGGGCACATCACCTAACACAAATTGGATGAGCCTCGTTGGCGGCGCTCGCGTGAACGGCGACGGCACTCAGTCGTTCACGCTTACATTCGATGAGCCGGTTGTGGGCGCCGCGATGAGGTTTTCTGGATCGGACGCCTCGGAACCCTACTACATTGAAGTGAACGGCTCTACAGTTGATCTCAACTTCCTTATCGCAAACGGCGATGTAACCTTTACTCAAAGTGGCGCCGCAACTCACGTTATCAGGCCCGATGGTGGACTAAATGGCGGGCATCATAGCGATGGCAGTATTGCAGATTTTGTTTTTAACTTCCCTGTAACAAGCCTTGGTGCTTACGGTTCAGGTACCAATTCAGGGAACTGGGACTTCGTAGAAGTTGGCATAGACGATAGTACTTTCGACGTAGTTTGCTTTACAAAAGGAACTAGGCTTGAGACGATTTCAGGCAATGTGAAAGTTGAAGACCTTAATACTGGCGATGTCTTACAAACATTCATTGGCACGTCAGCTCTCGTTCGTTGGATAGGTTATAGGGAGATTTCAAAGTCTGTTCTTGTCAGAAACGAAAAACTGCTTCCAGTGCGCATCCGTAAAGGAGCGTTAGGTAATGGACTACCCAATAACGACGTATCTGTGTCTCGGCAGCACCGCGTAATGGTCTCTTCCCGTATCGCAGAGCGCGTTTTTGGTGTCGCCAATGTCCTTGTTCCGGCAATCAAGCTTGTGGGTTTTCCTGGAATTTCGATTGATCAAAACATTGATTCTGTGACCTATTTTCACATCCTTTGCGACGAACACATTGTATTAAAGGCTGAAGGGGCTCCATTTGAGAGTCTGCTTATTGGCGAGCAAGCCACCAAAATTCTCGAAGATGGTTCCATCCATCTGCATAACATGGGGGTGCCGGCAGATTTACTGGCGAAGTCGCAGACATCAGCGCTAACAATCGCATCGGGGCCAAAACTTCGAAAGTTACTCGCGCGCCACAAGAAGAATGATCAGCCATTTTTACAGCGGCAAAATTCAGCTTGTATGGTCAAGGACGCAGCATAGTCCCAAGCTTAAGCAACGTGCAGTATAAATCTTCTTCCTGAACTGGACCTCTACTACCTACCGGAGCAGACCCCGGTTAGTCTTTGGGGAAAAGCCGCGGCAGGATGACTGCTGCAATACCGACACCCACGATCTGCATCACAATAAACATCGGGATATGTGCAGGGTTGATGCCCGCGAACGTGTCGCTGAACCCACGTGCGATGGTGACGGCGGGGTTGGCAAAGCTGGTGGATGAAGTGAACCAATAGGCCCCGGTGATGTAGAGCGCCACAAGCGTCGGCACCGAGTCAGGTTTGTTCTTGATCCCACCAAAGATGACAAATAGCAGGCCAAAAGTGGCCAGCACTTCGGAGAACCACTGCGCCAAGCCTGTCCTGTCCGTGGTTGAGGCCTGCAGGATCGTCAGGTCAAACATGATATGCGCGGCCCACACGCCCAGGATACCGCCAATGATCTGCACAATCACGTAAGGCACCGCATCGCGCGCACTGATCTCGCCCCGCAGAAAGAATGCCAGCGTCACCGCCGGATTAAAGTGCGCGCCGGAAATCGGGCCCAGAGTGGTGATAATCGCATAGAGGATACAGCCTGTCGCAGTCGCATTGGCTAGCAAGGCAATGGCGACATTCCCGTCGGCGAGCATTGCCCCCATGATGCCGGAGCCCACCACACCAATCAACAGAAACGCGGTCCCCAGACCTTCGGCCAGCAGATTTTGCATGTCAGCCACCAATCCGGTTGAGGGCGTTTTGCAACTCGTCTGAGGTCATATTCTCAAACGGCAGATCAAAGAGCGCCTGGGCGCGATCGCCCAAGATGGCGTAGGCCCCCCGGCAAAGGCGGCAGGTTGATCATCAGGTGCTGCAGCGGCAGGGTCTTCAACACCCCAATGGGTCCGCACCGGGGCACCCGGCCAGTAGGGGCATTCCTCTTCTGCCGCCGACCCGCAGACAGTGATCACCGCGTCCATCACCGGCGCGTCAGTTGTTGCCGCATAATCATCCCAGCTTTGTGATGTCAGCCCATCTGTGGGCAACCCTTCGGTCTCCAGCAGTGCAATCGACTGGGGATGCACCTTGCCCGCTGGCTTGGACCCGGCCGACCAGGCCTTGATCCGGCCGTCGGACCGATGTGTGAGAATGGATTCCAGAAGGATCGAGCGGGCAGAATTGCCAGTACACAGAACGAGAATGTTCATTTGGGACCTTTACGTCTTTTGATCCGCCTAGTCGTGCAATGTAACAGTTCCACGACAGGCGGGTCAAAACCGGTCTACTCTTCATACCACCAGACATCGGGCTGCCAGCCCGGCCAATCGCCAAAGATCGGCACGGTATCAGGAAATTGCAGCTCCTTGGCATGCGCGAGGCGGCTGATGTTCCACTGATAAATCGGGATCACATAGCGACCAGCGGTTAGCGTACGGTCCAGTGCCTTGACCGTAGCGACAAAGTCATCCTGACTTTCAGACGTCAGCAACCGCCCGATCATCGCATCCACCGCAGGGGATTTGACACCCATCAGGTTGCGCCCACCGGGTTGGTCGGCATCGTCCGCGCCGAAATAGTTGTACTGCTCATTCCCGGGCGACAGCGACAGGCCACGGCGGTAGTACACCATGTCGAACTGGTACGCGTCGGTGCGCTCCTTGAACTGCGCACTGTCGGCGATTGTAATGGTGGGGGTGATGCCGATCCGCGATAGGGATTCTGCATAAAGATCAATGATCGACTGAAAGTCCGTCCCGCCCTGATCCAGTAAAATCTCCAGTTGGAACAGATTGCCGTCTGCGTCCTTCAGGACCCCATCCTGAATGGTCCAACCGGCAGCCTCCAATTGTGCGAAGGCGACACCTGTGCCGGCGCGGTTGCGTTCGGATCCGTCGCTAACCGGCAGCGCATAGCCTTCTAGCGCACCGGGCGGCAGATCGGCCGCGAAAGGTGCGAGGAACTCAGAAACCTGGCCCTCGGCGGGGCCATCCGACATGCCCAGCGGCGAGTTCGACCAGTAGGAGGTGATGCGCGGTTGCGCCGAACCGGTCATCGTTTCGTTGATGAACTCAAAGTTGAAGACATGCATCAAGGCATCGCGCACACGCCAGTCGGCCAAATGCGCGCGGCGGGTGTTGATCGCAAAACCGGTCATACCAGACGGGCGCTCGTGCGGTACGATTTCCTTGATGATATCACCGCTCTGGATTGCCGGAAAATCATAGCGCGTGTCCCAGCGGACGATATTGAACTCGCGCGTCGCGTTGACCTCGCCGACCTTGAACGCCTCAAAAGCTGCGGTTTCATCACCGAAGAACTCAATGCGTAGTTCATCAAAGTTATTGGTGCCCACACGAAACGGCACATCCGCGCCCCAGTAGTCAGGATTGCGGCGTAAGGACACAAAGCGGCCCGGCTCAAAATCATCAATCACGTAGGGGGCAGAGGTGATCGGCACCACCTCTGTAGTACTCTCGGCAAAATCCACGCCCTCCCATTGGGCCTTTTGCAGGATCGGGCGCAGCCCTGCCAGCAAAGCAAGCTCGCGATCTTCCACGTTGAAGGTAAAGCGCACCGTGCGCGGCCCGACCTGTTCAAGCGTTTCAACCTTGGACCAGAACCCAAGGTAACGCGGATGCCCAATCGTGCCCAACGTCTCATACGACCACATCACATCTTCGACAGTCACGGGACTGCCGTCGGAGAATCGGGCCTGCTCGCGTAAGGTGAATTCGACCCATTCACGCTCTGGACCCGTCTCAATCGATTCGGCCAGTACGCCATAAAGCGAGAATGGTTCGTCCAAGGAGCGGCCCATAAAGCTCTCGCCCAAGAAAAACCGCAGCTGCCAGGGCACCGATCCTTTGCGGATGAACGGGTTGAGGCTGTCGAAGCTGCCGACCTCTGCGGTTACGATCTGTCCGCCCTTGGGGGCGTCGGGGTTGGCGTAAGGCAGGGACACAAAATCAGGTGGAAGGGCGGGATCGCCATACATAGCTATGCCATGCTGGGGGTCCGCTGCGGCAGATTGCGCAATTCCGTAAATCAGGCAGGCCGCAGTCAGCGCATGCGCCAGTTTGGCTAGTTTGATGGTCATCTCGAATGGCCCCCTGATGTGTCTTTGTTTGTTTCCACCGCATCGTAATGAGTGTTCTTAAGCTTTTCAAACTTTTAGCTTGGACCCGCGCAATGGATTGCTTATAACAATGTCACTGCTCGATAGGTTTCTTGCCTGTATGAAACCTGCCTCAATAACTTTACGCCCGCCTTGTGCGGGCGTTTTTTTATGGGCGTTAGGCGGCCTTTTCTGGCTTTTGAAAGCGCAGCATATAGATTGCAATCAGGCAAAGAATCGGGGTTGCATCATGTCACTTTCAGGGAAAACAGCCGTCATCACCGGGTCAAATTCGGGCATCGGCCTGGGTGTGGCCCAGGAACTGGCCAAAGCAGGCGCCAATGTTGTGCTGAACTCCTTCACCGACCGGGACGAAGACCATGCGTTGGCCGCCGAAATCGCCCGTGAAACGGGTGTGGAGGCGAAATATGTCCAGGCCGATATGTCCAAAGGCGAGGATTGCCGCCGCCTGGTTTTGGCGGCCGGGAATTGTGACATCCTAGTCAACAACGCAGGTATTCAGCATGTCGCACCTGTGCAGGAGTTTCCGGCGGGCAAGTGGGACGCGATTATCGCCATCAATCTTAGCTCGGCCTTTCATACGACAGCTGCGGCCATCACCGGCATGCGTGAAAAAGGCTATGGGCGGATTGTTAACATCGCCTCGGCCCACGGGCTGACGGCATCACCCTATAAATCGGCCTATGTGGCGGCCAAACACGGGATTGTCGGGCTCACCAAGACAATTGGCCTGGAAACAGCGCAAGAGCCAATCACCTGCAACGCAGTCTGTCCCGGTTATGTGCTGACCCCGCTGGTCGAGGCGCAGATCCCTGACACCATGAAAGAATACAAAATGTCCCGCGAGGATGTGATTAAGAACGTCATGCTCGAACGTCAACCCTCCAAGGAATTTGCGACGACCGGGCAGCTTGGCGGGACCGTAGCATTCCTCTGCTCTGATGCGGCGGCCCAGATTACCGGCACAACGATCAGTGTCGACGGCGGCTGGACCGCGCTGTGATCAAGATCAATCTGGCATTGCAGGGAGGTGGGGCGCATGGGGCGTTCACTTGGGGCGTGCTATGCCGCTTGCTACAGGACGAAGACCTAACATTTTCTGCCATCTCTGGCACATCAGCGGGTGCGCTCAACGCGGCGGCGTTGAAATCGGGGTGGGTCGCGGATGGGCGTACCGGGGCCATCGCCAATCTCAATTGGCTGTGGGAACAGGTGGGTGCCATCACGGACCCTTACTTTTCTCCTTGGATCGGGGCCGCGATCCCTTCGGCAGAGTTCTGGGCGAAGACGTTGAAATATTCGCCTGCCTACACTGCACTCGACATGACCACGCGCATGTTCTCGCCTTATGTCTACGGGCCAACGATACGCAATCCGCTCGAAAAAATCGTGGATAAGTTCAAATATGATGCAGTCTGTACCACCGACGGGCCAGAGCTGCATATCTGCGCCACCAATGTCCGCTCTGGCAAGATTCGTGTTTTTACCGGGTCCGAGATCATGTCAGAGGTGATTATGGCCTCGGCCTGCCTGCCCAGCATTTTTCAAGCGGTCGAATTCGAGGATCCAAAGACCGGCAAGGTAGAAGCGTTCTGGGACGGCGGCTATACCGGCAACCCCGCACTCTATCCGTTATTTGCACCGCATCTGCCGGATGATGTACTGATCGTGAACATCAATCCACTCTACCGCGAGGAATTGCCCATCGACAGCCAGTCAATCGAGAACAGAGTGAATGAAATCAGCTTTAACAGCTCTCTTTTGCGCGAATTGCGCGCCATTGACTTTGTCCGGCGTCTGATCGCAGAGGGGGCCGTGAAACAGGGCACGATGAAGGATGTGCTGGTGCATATGATTGCTGATGATGCGCTGATGAACAGCCTCAACGTGGCCACCAAATCGATCCCGACACCGGTGATCCTTGTACGCCTGAAAAAGGCGGGTGAAGCGGCGGCAGATGCGTTTCTGAAAGTGCATAAATCGGACTTTGGCAAACGCAGCAGCGTTAACCTGGCCGAGATGTTCAGCTAAGCAACTTTACTGCCAGCGCCCACATGACCAGCCCGATGCCCACATCCAGAATGCGCCACGCCTTGGCGGATTGCATGACGGGGGCCAGCAGCCGTGCACCATAGCCGAGACTGAAGAAAAACACGAAGGATGATGTGACCGCGCCAATGGTAAAGGCGGTCTTCTGGGGTGGATCAACATATTGGGTCGAGACCGCACCAATGAGCGCTAGCGTGTCAAGATAGACATGCGGGTTCAGCCAGGTGAATGCGGCGCCCGTTGTCAGTGTGGCCCACAGGCCCGCCGATTGCCCCGCCAACTGCATGGCATATTCGCCCTTCCATGCCGCCCAAAATCGCAAGGCACCATAGACAAACAAAAACGCAGCCCCACCCCATGCCATGATTTGCGGCAGCATCGGGTACATCTGTACGACGATGCCAAACCCCAGAACGCCCGCCACGATCAGGATCGCGTCAGAAACCGCACAGAGCAGGCAAAGCCAGAAAACATGCGCCCTGGCCAACCCCTGACGCAGAACAAAGGCATTTTGGGCGCCAATCGCAACAATCAAGGTAAACGCCGTGGCAAAGCCGGTCAATACTGGGGCGATCATCGATTATTTGGCTTCTGCTTCGGGCGCGTTGCCATTGGGATAGACCAACCCGGCTGAGATCACCAATTTCGCCGCGTCCTCAACCGTCATATCCAGCGGTTTGACGTCGCGAAGCGGCAGGAACAGCAGGAAACCTGATGTGGGGTTCGGTGTCGTGGGCAAGAAGACGGTCACAATCGGTTCACCATCGCCCAGCTTGGAGTCAATCTCGCCCTTGGCGTTGATCGAAACAAAAGCGATGGCCCAGATGCCTTTGCGCGGATATTCCACCAGACAGGCCCGATCAAACGAGGTGTCGCGCTGCGAAAACACGGTCTCTGCAATCTGCTTGGCCGCATTGTAGATCGAGCGAACAACAGGGGTGCGGTCCACCAACCGCTCACCCAGCCCCAGGAATGACCGTCCGATGATGCCTTTGCCGATCCAGCCGACCAAAACTGTGAAGATCAGAAAAATGACAACGCCGACACCGCGCACGTTCACGGTGATCTCATTGCCCTCTTCACGGCCCAGAATACGGTTCAGCAGTGCGGTCGGTTGATAGGCGTCAGGAACAAAGGGCCAGACCCAGCTGTCAACCCAACCAACGACCGTCCAGATTAGCCACAGCGTCAGCCCGATGGGGGCGACAATGATCAGGCCAGCCAGAAAATTGCCCCGAAGTCGGGCGATAAGCCCAGGCCTGCTGCGCCGTTTGATTTCCGCGTGGTTTGGGTCGATCATCCTGGCGTTCCGCTATTCATTTCAACGCAGACTTATGCGCTGCGGTGACCAGCGGCAAGCGTAACCGTCGGTATGGCCACGCTAATTCTGCATGGCGATGGCTATTTGTGCAGCCAGCCGTGCATTGTTGCGCACCAAAGCGATATTTGCTGTCAGGGACCGCCCATCGGTCAGCTCAAGAATACGACCCAACAGGAAGGGTGTGATCGCCTTGGCGCTCACACCTTGCGTCTCTGCCTCCGCCAGCGCTTGCGTGATGATCGGGTTCAACACCTCAACAGGAATTTCTGCCGCCGCCGGGATCGGATTGGTCACCAACTGCCCGCCTTGCAGGCCCATTGCGTTGCGCATTCTTTGCGCGCCTGCAATGTCGGTGGCTGTGTCCATCCGCAAAGGTGCGGGGATGTCAGAGGTCGCCGACCAAAAGGCCGGCACCACATTCTGGCCATAAACGATGACGGGCACACCAAGCGTTTCGAGAACCTCGAATGTCTTGGGCAAATCCAGGATCGCCTTGGCCCCGGCGGCGACGACTGTCACCGGCGTCTGCGCCAATTCCTGCAAATCGGCTGAGATATCAAAGCTCTCCTCCGCCCCGCGATGCACCCCCCCAATCCCGCCAGTGGCAAATACATGGATGCCCGCCAGATGGGCCGCGATCATGGTGGCGGCTACTGTCGTGGCCCCTGTGCCGCCTGTGGCGATGCAGGCGGCGATATCGGCGCGCGACAGCTTTGCAGCATCCTGCGCCTGGCCCAGACTGTCCAGATCTGCAGGCTCCAACCCCACATGCAAAGTGCCTTCCAGAACAGCGATAGTTGCGGGCACGGCCCCGGCGCTGCGCACATCACTTTCGACGCGCCGGGCAGTCTCAACATTCTGCGGGAAGGGCATCCCATGGGTGATGATCGTGCTTTCCAGCGCGACAATCGGGGCGCC
>BCQL01000017.1_pt1 | contig 19382 bp, 13 predicted proteins | sample 1008151 | NCBI WGS metagenome assembly BCQL01 (sample SAMD00035459, study PRJDB4067) | museum specimen metagenome | biome: marine biome; feature: sea shore; material: organic material | host: Otohimella japonica | place: Japan:Kanagawa | collected 1927
ATTGAGAAACCTCAATCGTCAGGCCGGATGCTCACATCTCAAAATCTGAGCCGATGGGGTGGCACGCAACGCCAGCAAAAAACGCCATTGCCGCGAGAGCGGCTTCGTCCATGGGCCGTTCGTGTCGTGTGATTTCGGTTGATAACCAATGACGCTGCAAAGCGGAGATTGGCAGGAAACTGACCAAACGGGCAGATTAGCAAGCTTATGCTCCAAATCTGCACTCTTATGGTCTAATGACAACTGACAGTTACAGAAGACTCTGGGCATCATCCGAACCTGTGGCGCGCTGACGAAAAGTCGGTTTCTATTCCAATTGAGTTCTCCTGCGAAATAGAAACGACTGGTTTGGAGCCAACTTATAAAGCCTTGGTCAAAAGTCAGACAATCTGGAACTAGCAGCCGGCAATCTTTCCAGAAAAAACGGCAAACTCTTGTCAAAAGCGACAAACCACATGTCATCTTTCAAATGTGTGAAATGTCATGAGACCTTTCCTCTGATTTTAGCTAAGCCTCTGTTTTCATTATGCAGGACCGTCATGCTGCGACAACTGTTTTTCCTTTATCGACACGAACTTTTTCCTCTGATTGGCACGAAAAAAGCTGACGACCGCGAAGTCGCCAGCTCATCACCAATAATATTCATGTGGCTTGTGGTCGTCGGGCCAGATCAGGTCGTCGACGCCCGCACCATTCAGAACTTCTTTTTCAAGTCGCTTTGTTTGATGCCGTCTGGGCCGGGTGTGGTGCAACTTATCGTGCCAACGTGGCCAATTGTTGAGCCAAAACGGTACTTCAGGTTTTACCCCAAGCCGATGTTCGAGACCGCGCGCCGAATATGTTCCGCTGACAGCAGTGCGCAGTCATTTTCTCAAGTTCTTTTGCTTTGGCAGCTTATACTTCGGATCGCCAGGCATGATTAACGAATTTCCTCCTGGAGCCGGTCCAGTCGGTTCTATTTGAGTCGCCTTTTTAAAAATTTTCCAGATCGATAATCCCAAAATCCCCCCTAAAATGGCGAGCAAGCCAGATAAGACAGACATTAGGTCTTTCTGATAGGCGCTAAGGCCGCTGGCTGACAAAACTCTGATTGGAATTCTTAGAACTCGTTCGTTGTGAAAACTCGATGCGACCACAAACTCGGGTTGCTCCTCTGGTGTGCTTACTCTGGGCGTCGCTTGTTCGTCTTCGGACTCGAGCATATTCCACTCGATTCCTTCAAGGTCCCAATCATTGTCAAGATCCGACTCCGCATTGCTCTGCCTTGGAAAACGAATGTCGTGGGCAGGCAACCCCCGAATTATGATATGCCAATCGCCCAATTCCTTTGCCGATACAGACCAAGCCCAAGTCAAACTGGCGGAAGTTTCTACAGGTTCTTCAAACTCTTGCTTGCTAGCCGGATGGATTGAAACCGAGCGCAATACGTCTGAGGCTAGGTCAATATCGTAAGAACCTTGGTACGCATTGAGCACGGAAGGAACTGGATCGGTACTGTACACAGCGCCGCCGTCAGCCACACCATCTGTTAGCCCAGGAACACTATAAGTGTAGGGTTCTATAATAACCCTAACTGTCACTTCTTTAGATTGCGAAACCCTGATTTCTCTTGGTGTAGTCACTTCGACTGAGTCGAGCAGAACGGTCGTGGTTGTTGCCGATGCCAGAGGATTATGGATCGTAAATTGTTGATCTGCCATGCTCTTCGTTTCGAGGAAGAGCGGAGCAATATAGCCTGAGGAACTAATGAACATCACGAATAAGAGTCCCGAAACAGCAGATGCTCCAAGCACTTCTCGTTTTGTTGGGCTCAAAAGTAGAATTAATTCATGCATATTAATGTACCGCTTCGTAAAAGGCCTTCTGCAGCCATGCTACCACAAATTCAGGTCGAATAAGTCGTTCGAATTTCAATTTTAATGGCGGAAACGTACGCTAGTTCGACCTTGGTTCTACATCTTTCCAGTGTTTGTTAACCGGCATTCCCTTTGCGCGACGTACCACATCTCCAAACCGTACCGGCTTGTAGTTCCAGACATCAACTCCAACATTCACAGAATTCTGGGTCCCCCGCCAGTTTTCGTGCACATGGCCAAACAACTGGAGCGTACCTTTTCGAGAGTTGTTCCATGTAATCATTGGAAAATGGCATAACGTATGTGCTTGATTTTGAGCGCCATCCTGCACCTCAACCAGATGAGAAACACTGTCCCAAGGCAATTCTTGGGTCAAAGGCCCATCATGGTTGCCTATAACAAGGTGTTTGCGTGCGCCGGGAAGCTGAGCAAAAATGTCGGATAGATAGCCGAAATCTTTGGATCGTTCACCGTAGGCAAAATCACCCACAATCCAGAGGTCATCTTCGGAGCCTACTATTTCCCACATGTTGGCAATCAAAACGCTATCCATATGGGCGATCGAATTGAACGGACGCTTACTGAACTTGATGATGTTCTCATGCCCGAAATGCGTATCTGCAGTGTACCAATTCGTCATCTTAAATACTCCCTTTGGATGCAGGTTCATCCATTATCCAGCCGCTATCGCCCATGACGCCCGCCAGATGTTTTCGTTCATAGATTTTGCTAAACCGAGGTGCCAGCTGGATTGGATCGATCTTCAGCCGTTCTAACCGTGAAGATACATGCTTGGCTTGCGTTCCAACCTGATTGGCCAGAATTCCCAATGTGACATAGCGTTCGAGAAACGCGTCATGGGCCTCTGTCGGGATGATCGACATTGGCCGACGAGAGCGAGGATGACGGGTTTCGCAGGCCTTGATGTATCTCTCGTTTACAAGATACGTAATCGTCGGGTCGTTGACGCGTAGCATCCGTTTGAGCTGCTGCTTCGTGTAACCCTGCAACGGTGGCCCCTCAAACAGATCAAGGATTTCTTCGAGATCAATCGCCAGCGACGCCAACCCTTCAGTTCCCCGTATTTTACCTAGCCATTTGATTGTGCCATCAAGGATGAGAGGAACAACTTGCTCAACAGTCACTTTAGCCTTGTTGCACGCGACGCCGAGTTCCATGCGGCTCCCTGTCAACACGTCCACAGCCTCAGCCCGATCGAGAAATTTGGCCAGCACCCGATCGAGGTGGGCCGGTTTGTAGAGGCCTTTCAATCCGTCGAATGTCGCGACTGGTTGCACCACACCAATCTTGCGTAATCGATCAAACAGGGGACGGTTTATGTTCAAGTGCGCCGCAGCTTCGATCCGATCAACGACATCGACCACCTCGCGAATGCGGGCTTCGCTTTCTTCAGCTGGAAAATACCCTAACTCATCCGCTGTAGGTTTGCGGTTTGACCTTCTATCAGCAAATCCAAACCAACCTAAAAAGCTCTTCAAGCGATGGGGATCCATTTCGAATTCGTTGGCGATGGTTGCAAACGAATGTAGATGGCGCTTTGGGCATTCCTCCCCCAAGACAACTTCGCCCTGTCCAATCGGATAGTTATGAAAAACGTAGTGTCTGTAGAGTGCGCGGATCGGTTCATACCGATCATCATGGGACATGCGTTCTAGCCAGCGCGCAAAGTGCCCGAAGTCCGTATAGTGACCCGCACGAGGGCCAGAAGATCTGTCTTGAATAGACCGCAAGGAAGTGCGGATCCAGTCCTCGCCCTCGGCGATTGCGGCAAATCCAGCGTCACCTGATTCAGCCAATTCATCATCTGTCGACTTTGAGAAAGACGCCTTGGGTCCATAGGTAACCGCCAACCCAAGCATCTCAGACGTTTTTGCGACGACCTCGAACGATAACTTATCAAGTACTGCGTCTGTTCTTTTACCGTCCAAGCGACCAACCAAATAGCGTTCGAACTTGGATGGCTTTCTAACCTGACCGTCCCGTGCGGCGTCTTCAATGATACCCCAATGATCGCGGATGCGCGCAAAGGTGTCATGCATGTCGCGTGGGAAATCGGCATCCGGCAGTTCCACGAGGATCGTATCGTGTTGATGGCAAGTACGGATTGATGAGATATGCCAATAGATGCGAGTATATGGCCCAAACTGTCCGTGCTTTTCGCGATCGGCCAGCAGGCAGTGCGGGCAAACGCGCAACCTGCCGCGCAGAAACTGACGATTGGACACCGTTTCCCCGGCGACCTGAAAACTCTTGTGATCATCCAGATCAAGAACGAGCTCGCTCCTGTATCGGTTCAGATCCTCTCGCGGGACGCCTGACAATTCTGAGACATGATCGATCTCTTCAGGCAACCCCTTAGCGAGACCTTTCCAGTTTATGGCCATGTCTTGTGCGAAATCCTGTGCGTACTGGCTGCCATTAAAGGCAGCCAGATTTGAAACCAACGAAGTGATGGTTTGCGCAGGACGAAGCGGGAGGGTTAATCCAAGTCGCATTATGCAGCCTTCCGGCGGTTCTTCGCGTGGAGCGTCAATAAGTCGACTTCTTCATCTGGCGTCGCCAGCAGCGCCCGAGCATCCACGGCGCGGTAATCGTCACACAGGAACGGATTCAGGTCATCAACGCAGCCAGATCGGCGGCGAAACGCTGCCGCAAAATCGCGCAAGCCGAGCGATGAATGATCTTCCAGCAAAGCCTCTTCGATCGCGGCAATGATGAGTTCAATGACCAAGCCAAGTTCACCCGCACCCGCATGTATGAGACGCTTTGTGAACTCCGCGCTGTAGGTACCATCTGCGACCGGCAGCTGTGCCGCGTCGAGATATTGGGCCACAATTTCCGGCAAAATATTGCCGTGACTCGTGAAGCTGATCGGAGCCAAATGAATTGGAACGAACCGTCGCGATAGCTGCGGGTCGAGGTGAAGAAGATCTATCAGCGACGGCATCCCGCTCAACACAATGCCTGTTGGCCAGAGCCGGTTTTGCATGAGGGACTTGAGTGTATTCACGACCGATTGCATTTCTCGCTCATTACGATTGATATGAAGATCCTGCGCCTCATCCAAATGCAGAAACAGCGTCTGGCGCTGTTCAAGATGCCCCTGCAATAGCTCCCAGATGATGCCGGCGGTGCGCTCACGCCGGAGGGGGTATCCAAGCGCATTGAGACAGGACAGCCCCACGTGTTTGAGGGTTGCAGGTGACGGCACCGATAGGCTGACTACGTCTGCCCTAACTTTGCCGGGTGTCAGAAGTTGCAGATCGGGGTGTCGGTTGAATAGGTGCGAAATCGCTGTGGATTTGCCCGATCCCGAATTGCCAATCAGGACGATGCCCCGCGCTTCGCTGGAGCGCCCCGCTTCCAGTTCGGCCCTACGGCGGTAAAGCAAGAGATCGAATTGATACTGGAGATCGGCAAAGTGCGTGTTCGGTACGAATTTCGCGCAAAGATCTGAGATGACTCGGCCTGTGGCGATTGCTTTTTCTTTGTTCAATGACATTATTTGTCCTCCAGTTTCAGAGTTGGATTTGCAGTGGGTTGGGTGGCGTCGATTGAGTCGTCGCTGCCTTCGTTTTCGGGTTGAGGTGGGACGTTACTGCTCTTGAGCGCGGTCCCCGTCTCAAAACGCTGCCCAATAAGTTCTGGTTCGTCCGACGGCGAACCGATGTCGGGTCGTGGTTTGAATGTGGTCCCGTGAAACAAGTCACCCTGCAGTTTGAGGACTTATTATTCCTTTGTGAGGTCGTGTGGACCGACGCCCGCGCGCAATGCAGCACTGTGGCAGATGGCATCGATGTTCTTTAAGGCCCGTTCGCGAAGCTCACTCGACAGCTCACTTTTTGCCTTGTTGTGAGTTCGGATTTCGCGGAACTCGGCAACCCAATTGGCCAAATGAACGCCATCAAGATCGCAATCCAAGGAATCCGCTGTGACCCAAGTGTCTCCGATCAAAATGGAAATCGCACCAATATCGTGCGGATCGACTTTGATCCGCATTTGGCGATTTGCATGAGAATGCCAGTACTCTTGGAGTTCCGGGCACGTGTAGTGGTTGCCAAACACAACGATACCGCGTTTCGAGAGTTTCCGCTGCATGCTGATACCGACAGCAGACCGGATCGTGTGGCGGTCTGGTGGCGCATTAACAAAGTACTTTTTCTCTAGCTCTTCCCAACAATCGGCAGGAGATTGAAAGTCCAAGCCGGTGTGTTGGTGATGATGATAGAAATCCACGAAGAAGATCGTCAGAATCCGGGTAAGATCGTCATCGTCGAGAATGGCGCGGCCTTCGGAATCATAGTCGCCACGTGCTGAAGGTTTGTGGAATGCGCGACCAAATATCCGTATCAGCAGCTTTGAGTTTAGCGTGCCAAACACACGCTCGATTTCAGCTCTAAGCTCCGGAATTTTGACTGGCGGGAAGAACATGGTTCCACCAAGTGCCGTCACAGCTGAGATGAATTCATCGCTTACAAATGCTGACCCGGTATCGCAGGCGACCATGCCCAAGCCCCCATGAAACGACCAAGATGAATCTGCACCCATCGCCTTCGCAATATCCGTCTTGTCGCGAACAACCATACGCAACAACTTGACGGCTTCTTCAGCGGAAGGTTTCGCAGCAACTCGAATACCTAAGATGACACGTGTTCGGGTATCGATCGCAGCGCAAATCCACCGGCGTCCGCGCGGAAGATTCTCCTGGACGTGTTTGGGGAGATGATCGTAGATGCCCAGGTTAGTGAAGTACGTGAAAAGATCGACTTCACATTCGTCGAACATAATTTCGTCCATAACGAACTGCCTTGGCCTTCCCCCAGCCGAGAGAGCAAACTCCTTTCGCGCCGCATCTGCGCCATGGAAAATAGCGTAAAGTTCGGCTTGGTTCATGGTCGAGATACGTCTTTCGACGGTGCGCTGAGAAGGAACCTCTAGCGGGGCAACTCCTTCATCCACTCGTTCTAAGTTTAGCTCAATGAGCCGTTTTATGACCTCTCGAGCGATCTCCGCCTTGTTGTTCATCTCTCGGCTTGCGATTTCACGGATCAACCGCAGAACAATGACTTCGGTCTCTTCGTCAAACTTTGCCCCGACTTTGGTTGCTCGATACCAACCGGGCGAAAGGCTCAGAAGATTGTATCCAAAACGCCTGAGCGTTGCGAACTTGGTCCGTATGGTTTTGGTGCATGGCAGCTTGCGTGAGTTCATATCCGTGAACCCCTGAATCGTGACGCCGATGTTATGACGTTTTGATTCAATCTCGTTCATCTTTTCCTGGAGCGCCGCTTTACCCAAGCCGATGCTGGCATCAGTCAGAGATATCTCGCCTGCGTCGTACATCGCCTTCAGCGCCATACAGATGACGAAGTACCAGATTGTCTTTTTGCGTGAATGATCAGACAGGTGATCCAGGGTTAAAGCTGGCATAGACGTCGCAAGCTTTGTTTGGGTGAGGTCGTAATAGTCGCGATCATAACGCCACTGAGAGGATTTCTGAAACTCGGCCAATTGCTCGTAAGTGAAGTGTTCGACGCCACCTTTTCCACCTTCTCTCAGCCAACTGGTTGTTGTCTCATCCTGACCCAGGAACCTGAAATGGGGTGGCTTCCCAATGAGCGCGCGATCATTTGTTGTAAATCGTTGTCTCAGCATGGCATTGCACCCCGCTTCACAACTGTCGGGTAGTCGATGAGACCACCTTTCACCTGCACAAGATCGCCTCTGAAAATCGCGCAGACAGCTGCGCGATATGCGCGACCGGCCAATCCGGTTTGTTCTACGATGTCCCCAACGGTGGTGGGTTCTGTCAGCGCTTGAATTTGCTCAGCAACCGCCACATCTGCTTCAGTATCAGGGGATTTTGAGAACTGATGGAAACGGGACGCGTTAACTGCGTCATAGCGATGAAACCCAGCATCCGTGAAAAGACGCACTTCGTCAGCGAAAGACTTGGGTGTCTGCGATGCGATGAGCGCAATCTCAGCATCGAAGCGTCTTCTTTTTACGAGCTCGAAAGGTTTCACGGCATAAGCGGTCGTGGAACCGTCCATCCATGTAATCAGGAAGTCGAAGAAGTGCTGAGCGCTTTTGCCGTTGTCGCGTACAAACGGGACTGCCGGAGGTTGTTCCCAGATGTCATAAACATTGCCTTGCGCTAGGATTAACTGGATGAACATCAGCTCAAGGTAACTTTCAAAGACGATCCGTCTCCACCACTGTTCGGATGCCAGCCAAACTGGGATGAATCCTCGACAGCTTGATCGTGATCGCATCGCGATCTTGCGGGTTGAGATACTGGGAAGCGGCTCGCGATAACTTGTGCCGATTTGGAGGGGGTGCATCATGGCTGCACCTCATCGAAACGTGACGTTGGTTGGAGATAGTCCCAGATTTCGTGATCTGTGAGAATCGGATCCGGCAGCACGGCCAGATCAAGCAGTTGTTGCAGATCGCAATCGTACATTGCCTGCGCAGCGCGCAGGACTCTTGGTTCTGTAAACATGGTAATCCCAGTTCAGTAGATTTTGTTGAAAGAAACGCTCCGCGCACGCCCCAAAGGGCTGCGAAAAGCTTGACTTCTTGGCTGAAATGGGAGATCGTCTGACGAGATACGGTGGTCAGAAATGATCTCCACGAGGGCCTGTTGTGTTGGAAGCACGCAGGCCTTCGTCAGTTCAGCTTATGCTTTCTTTGAAGAGCGCAAAGCTTTTCCTCCTTCATACCGTTCAAAAAATAGAGTTTCGACAGGGACGCTGAGCGCTCTAGCCAAAGATCTTTGCACACGATCCGAGTAAAAATGGCCCTGGCTGCAGGCTGTGAAACTGGACCGACTCATATTCTCTGCCTCAGCCAGCTTGGCAAACGTTAGACCAAGTTTCAAAAGTGCAAAGCGGATTTCCGTATGTCTTTCGATATTCAAAGCCACGATTGCTACACCCTTTTATTCGTCCCAAAGCTTAAGGTTTCGCTGAAATATTGCTCAAGCTTCACCAAAGCGATTCGCGGTCAGCATTGACTCTACGGATTCAGTTTTCAAGCGCCATTTTTCCACTAACACGCTGATATACATATACATAATTCCACTTTTGGTCTGATAAACTTGTACACAATTATATGTTTACCTCGCCGTTCAAATCAGCTGGTGCAGCGACTATGGGTCGCAATATTTCCTACTGGGTTGTCGCCACCAACGTTGTAGCTGCCAATAAATCCTAGGCTTCGGAACTTTCGTTATATGTATATCTAGGCGTTTTAGAAATGGCTGGTAGCTTATATGTAAACTTCGCAATTGTTGGCGGTCGGAAGCTGAATTTCTACTTCGCAAAAGCTAAATTTTTTTGGATTTTCATTTGAATTCGTGAGATTTCGGCTTCAATTTGCTGAAATGATACCAACTGACGGGCACGGATACATGCAATGCATGGAGCCACACTAAAAGCTGACATCCCAAAATGTGCGTGTTTTGAGGAATTTTTGAAAATGGACGGCGAAATTCAGCGTCTGAGGTCAAATTCGTGGAGCGCGCCTCTGCTATCTATTTTGTTGTGTTCGATTGTAAAGCTCGCGGACAAAAACTGAATGCTGCCCTTTCTGAAACACAACATGTAGCTCATGCTCTGCGCGGGTCACGGCGACATAGAATTCACGCCTTTCAGCGTTCATCTTATTCGGATCGTTCTTGCTTCGCCAATTTGGTATTACGTCATTGTTCATTCCCAGCAGGATGACTGCGCGAAACTCCCGACCTTTTGAACTGTGAAACGTGCTCAGGTTAATAGCGCCAGTTCCGGAAGAGTCTCCACAAAACTGAGCCATTTTGAGGTCCGCGCCGCCTTTCTTGGAGGGGTCTGTCCTCCCAATCATTTCATCTACATTATCCCAGTGTTCCGATATCGTGCGCTTTCGAGCAAACCAAGGCGATAAAATACCGCGCTTGAAGTCGAGCAGCCAAGAGTGGGTCGAGGCCGCCCCGTCCATAGGGGTAAGGAAGGTAATGAGCTCATGTTCAATTTGGCGCTTCTCCTCATCCGAGGCGGACCCGCCGTACACCAAAGAACTCGCATCATAGCAAAGCCGCTGAAATCTTGGATCAGCAGTTTTCCAACCTCCGACAACCCATTGAGCGCATCTTTCTACAAACCTCGAAACCGGCGAATTTCTCTTTATCAGGGCTTTGTTGTCAGCCCGAACCACAGGGACCCCTTGAGCTTCGGCAATCGAAACAAGGTTGTCACTGTGTTTTGCCCAGCGGTAGAGGACACCAATTTCACCAAGCTGATACCCTCTCGATTGAAGATCTGGTAGGATAGATTCCAGTACATACTTCGCTTGAGCATTGTCGTCTCCATCAACTTGGTGAAACCTGATCGCGCCCTTCCCAGCATTGTCTGGCCCCACGTATCCTCGCTCCGCACCCAAAGCTGCCATGGAGGCATCTATGATATCCGTGCCACACCTGTAGTTGAAGCGAAGGCGTATGGTCTGAACATCAGCTCGGGCAGACAAGCCTTCGAGCAGTGAGGGTTCCGCCCCTGCAAACCCGTAGATGGATTGGTCGATATCGCCGACGGCGAAAAGCCTAATACCGCTTTCAAAGCAGAGTTTCAGTACCAATTCATGCAATGCATACCCTAAGTCTTGGTATTCGTCGACAAACAAGACAGGATACTTTGCTTTCAGCGCTTGGGAAATCCAAGGAAATTTCGACACCATTTCGTAGGCGAGCAACGGCATGCCATCAAAGTCAATTTGGTTGCGTTCCTTTAGAATTCCTTCGTAGGCTTCGACAAAGTCAGCGAGCTCTGGATTTGTGCCTCGCCATGTAGGAGCTGATCTATCAATCTCTGATTTTCTCTTTGTTTCAGCAAACTTCCATCGATTTTGCGGATCACCAGTACCACCAATGGAAGCATAAGCCTGAGCAACAACGTCTTTCCTATCTGCCTCTGAGATTACGCTAATTTCAGACGACCAGTCGGGGAAAACGCAGCGTGCAAATGGTAGGATTATTTGACTTAACGCAAAGCTATGGACAGTTCCAATGAATGCTCTTGTGCCGCGTTCTAAACCTAATGCCGAAAGTCGCTTTTCGAGTTCGAAGGCGCATTCGTTATTGTATGTTATGCAAGCAACGCCTCTTGGCTCAGGTACGTCCTCCAGCAGAGTTCTTACCATAGCCGTAGTGAGCGTTTTGGTTTTTCCACTTCCAGGCCCAGCAAGAACAACGCAATGGTCCGTAACATTTACCGCCAACAACTGCTCTGGATTTTGAGAGAACGATCCAATCGCAGCCTTAAGAGCCCTTGTGCCGAACATCAGGCTTTTGCAACCACGTGTTCAATTGCGAGCTTTATGTACTCAGGCGGCGCGATACCACCGATTCTCTGAGCAAGTGCACGAGCAAAGCGTCCTTTCCCGACATATCCAATCATCAACATTAGTTTTTCTGGAATGATTTCAGAATGATCGGCTTGGTACTTTGCAATCCTAGCCTGTAGAGTTTTGCCAAAGGCGGTTTGCTCTGCCAAAATCGTCAGAACAACGTCTGCAAGAGCGGCATCTTGAGATAGCTCGATCTCCAACGTTGTTGCGTTCAAATAAATATTACGGTTCAGAGCGCTAGCTCGAAGGAAAACTTCGTCTGTGTCAAGACGACTGAGCTGTTCCGGCGTTGCAGCGTCTGCACCTTTTAGGTGGCGATTTGTGAGTAGTAGTTTTTTTGCGCGTGCCAATCCGAGTGGCGGACTCCCCGCGATCGGGTCCCAGTCAGTTATCACACTGCAAGGAAGTCCTAACATTAAAGCTAGCTTGAGGTAGGGTTCGAAGTCCACGCCGTCCACGCTACAAACCGTGATACCCAAAGCATCTAAGTCATGGCCCAACGTCGCCGCAAATGCTGGAACTATTGCTTCCTCTGATGGACCTTCTACAAAAATGACGCCATTTGAGAAGAGAATTTCAGCTCGGGTAGTCGTCAAGTAACCTTGTAAGTCATCCTTCTCGTCATCGGCCAAGGACAGGTTGGCCAGTGAATATGCGGCAGAGCCCTTGTCTCCATAATTTCTAAGCAAAATGATTTGGTTGAATGGCGTGACACTCGCGATGTTTGGCGAGTGCGTCGTGACAATAAGGCTCTGGGGGGCTTCCAGATTTTCTTGAAACAGCGTGCTGAACACTTTCCGTTGCAATTGCGGATGAAGATGTGCCTCAGGTTCTTCAATAGCGATGATTGTAAAATCTTGCTCGTTCTGAGCTCGTTTCCATTCATACTCAGCTAGCTGGAGGGTAAGAAGTGCAAGATTTGCGGATCCAAGGCTCGCATCACCAATTTCCCGTGAACCACCATCGATGAACAATTTCAGAATGTTGGCTAGTCGAGATGGATCCGTAGACAAAATGCCGAACTTCGCATCAATGTCATTGCGCGGACCACCAATGGCAAGCAGTTTTCCGCGCAAAGTTGCCTCAAGTGTAGTAATCTCACCTAGCTGAAGCAGGGCGTCTCCAGCACCTTCAATCGCGCTGGAGACGCTGGCCAGATCACTGTCTGGAATCCTTGAAAACGCATCTTCAACTAACGGCCGGAGTGGGGATTTTCTCCAATTTGCTAAATCTGACTCTGCGTCCCGAAGCGCATGCAGTACATCAAGAACGAGCCTTTTCCGCGTCTTTGAAGGTACTGATCGGGTTTCATCGCCGCCCCCAAAGATAATGTAGTCAAAGTCTGCTTCGCTAGAAGGCTCACCCTCGCAGTCAGGGCGGAACCGATAACTAATTCGCGCAACTGTATGGTCGTCGGCAACCCGAAAATCGGCAAGCAAAGCATGTGTGGCAGGGTTAGCTTCGAACCCTACAAAGTCGACGTCGATTTCGATTGAATTGCCGCCTTCAGCAAAGGGATCTGCGATACCATCCCAAAAGTCTGAAATCTTTAGGCTACGTGATCGATCAGGAAGTGATGTATCTAAAACCAGTCTCAAAGCATGAATGAAATTGCTTTTGCCCGCTCGATTTTCTCCGACTAGAACGGAGTTCTTGGCCATCGGAACGTCAATGTTCTTAAAATTGCGGAAATTACGGATCTGAACTCTAGAAATGTGCATGGGCAATCCAAAAAAAAAATTAACCTGCAGAAGCTGTAGGGTCAGCAGACTTTCAATCTCAACGTGTAGTGAGAATCTCGCTCCAGTGCCATCACTGAATTTGATGCCGCCCTCCGCTTATATATGTTCTATTCGAATAGCTGCTTCGGCGCGCGGCAATGCATCATACTGGTCTCGGATCCAATGTCGGAAACGGGCCAGACTTGTCGTTCTACATTCATGGCGGGAAGCATGCGTAATTGGGCTGCTACACACTTTGGTCTGACGCCAACGCGCTGTTGGAGCTTGTGAAGACTTCAAGTTTTGATTTTCTGACTCATCTCAAGATACCGGCAGAATGCATTGATCAACTGCATTTGGCGTGGTGTCTGACAATCGGCCTCAAAAACCTGAGGCGACGCGACCAGTATGGCCAGACACTGCGCCCGAGAAATGGCCACGTTGAAGCGGTTCCCGCTGTACAGAAATTCCATGCCTCTTGGCGCATCCGCATGACTTGACGTTGCCATCGAATAGATCGCAATCGGTGCCTCCTGACCTTGGAATTTATCCACAGTTCCAACACGTGCAGTCGGCAGGCGCTTCTGAATTTCAATCACTTGCGCGTTGTATGGCGCAATGATCAAAATATCCTCCAGTGTGATTGGCTTGGTCACGCCATCTCGATCCGTCCACGCAGCGCCTTGTTCAAGAATGTCTTCCACCAAGGATTTGACCATGTCGGCTTCTTCAATGGACGAGCTGGTGTTGCCGCTGTGCGTTACCGGCAAAAAGCGTAATCCAGCATCCGATGCAGCGCTCTCAGTTTGGACCAGTTGCTGCTCGCATCCCTCCTCTGCATTCAGCTTGCCTTCGTAGAAAAGCTCTGAGTTAAACGCGCAAATATCTGGATGGAGACGATAGGTCGTTCCAAGGAAAAGACCTTGGCTCGGTTCAATGGTTTGACGACCGCCAAGCAAATGATCCAACGCTGAAACGCCTGTTCCGTCTGGATGCGTCCCTTGCGTTGGCTGCTCCAGTTGTTGCGGATCACCTAACATGATGACCGTTTGTGCTACTTGTGAAACGGCTAAGACATTTGCAAGAGACATCTGACCAGCTTCATCAACGACAAGCACATCAACAGCTTCAAAGGCATCTCCTCTTGCCCAGAAGAAGTGGGTCGCACCAGCGACCTGAGCTTCACCGTTAGCAAGCTTGCCTAAAACAGTATCATTGTTTTTTGCGAAGATGAGTTTCGGCCCGTCGGCCTCCTTATTACCCTGCTCGGGCTTTTGAATGCAGGTCAGATCGACGCCCATTGTTGGCGCGGCTTCGATCACTTTATCAATCAGGTTGCGGATCACTTTGTGGCTGTTTGCCGTTATCCCGACCTTCTTACCTTTCCGTACAAGCTCGCAGACCATCCGAGCGCCAGTGAAAGATTTTCCTGTCCCTGGAGGTCCCTGAATAGGTAGCACACCGCCATTCATTTCCCTTGCAACACGCAATGCCGCATCAAGGGTTCCTTCACCATCTACTTGGAAGGGTTGACCACCAATATCCATCGGTGCGCGACGCAATAATTCGCGCGCGCTTTTATAAGGTCCATCACCTTCAATGCCGTTTTCAGCGACGAATTCACCCAAGCGAAATAGCGAGGCCGCTTGTTCCTTAGGGTCGATAAACTTGTGCGCGAAAATGGCTTCGGGATGAACATCGGCAGTCGCTTTCGATTTCTTGATGTCGATTGTCAGATTCTCTGAAGACACTGTCACAGCCGTGCCAACTTTGTCGCCACCGACATTATGCAGGCCTTCGTCTCCTCTGATGTCAGTATCCTGCGCGTCAAATTTATAGCGATGCGTCGGTATTCCGGTTTTCGAAGCCTCAACAACTCCCATCAATTGTAGGCGACCTATGCCCGCCTTTTCTTCCAGGAGTTCGATGCTGCTCAATGCTTGAAGTCGGAACTTTTCCCACCACACAGCTTTGTTTTCACGGCGATGCCAATCAAGAACATAAGCTAATATCCAACGCGCTTGTTGTTCTGATGAACGCCCTTCAGGATCAACGGGGATGTCATTGGTAAGCTGTTCAATCAGGGCCAGAACGCGCTGTTGCTGTTCGCTAAGCTCGTCGCTTGGGCCATCTTGCCCAGCCTCAGGACGCGGGATTTCGGTACCCGCTGCCAATCTTGATGCTCTTAAGTCTTCGAGCCAATCACGCAAGCTCGCTGTCGCAAAACAATCATCGGCATTATAAGCCGCGACGATCGCCTTTGTGTCTACGTCAATGGATGGAATGTCGTCGAGCTCTAAGCCTGCAGTCACTCTCGTCAATGCCATGTTGGCATCTCGCAATGAAACCTTGCGCTCATATCCACAGAATGGCTCAAGTTTCTTAAGTGAATAGCTTTCAACGCTGGCACGAATAGCGTGTTTTGTGACTGTCAAAAGATCGACCAAAACCTTGCCCCGGAGAAGATTATCTACTTCATCTTCGCGTGTTGCGTACCGTCCCATTAGTCGTTTCAAAGCTCCAGCTTCATAACTGCCAAAGTGATAGATGTGCATGTCTGGGTAATCCACACGCCGCGCGGTCACAAAATCAACAAAGCGCTCAAAGCAAGCTTTCTCGCTCGCGCGATCAAATGCCCAATCGTGTTCGTATTGCTCAGCACCGGCATCATCAAAGTAGCTGTAGCCGAACAGATATTCTAACCCTTGCTCGCCAACAAACTGATCACTTTCAATGTCAAAGAAGACGTCTCCAGTCGAGGGTTCGGGCAGCGCGGCAAACCCGAATTCGGGAACGACATCCAAAAACTCAAACTTTCGCTCGCCTGTCTCTCGCGCAGATACCTGGATTGCGGCTTGCGCACGTACTCTTTCAAACGACGACGGTGCCCCTCGTTGAGGTTGAAAAGGCATTGGGCTTGGCATGTCTGCCAACGTCTTTGCCGTACCGAAGCCATTTGCTTGGAGCTCGGAGATTTGGTTTTTTGATATGCCCGCCACCAAGGAAAGATGGTCATCGGTACGTCGCCTCTTGTCACATTGCTGTTCCCATCGACACACATCGCAGTGACTTTTGGGGTCAGGATATTCGACTTGGTCTTCTGGCAACTCCAGAGCATTTTCTGCAGCCGCCTTCACACGCCTGAAATACGCAGCATAGTCCGCAAACCTAAACTCCTGCGGCTGATAGTCAGACCACGGCGCGACGACAAAAACCTTTTCTGGCGGACGCCCCTGCGCTTTGGCGAGAAGATCAGCATAAAGGCAAAGCTGAAGGACCGTGCCGCCTTTTGTTTCTCGCGCCAGCTTGGTGTCGATGATCTCATAGGAAAAACCCCCAAAAACACTCGGGGTCTCCACTCGCCGAAGAACATCCGCTCGGCCACTCCATTGTCCATGTCGAAGTGCTGCTTGAATAATGATTTCTGAGCCACTGCGCATGGCTTCGAGGGTCGCATCTACATTGGCGTCAGTGATATCGACGCCTTCTATCTTGATCAGTTGATGACCGGCATCTCGAAGATGTTGAATAAATGCGTCTTCATGCCTTTGACCTCTTTCACGGAGGATTTCGAGCAGTGGGTCGTAGCTCTCAGGCTTCTTCAGCGCACCCATTGCGACCTGCACATCAAGTGCTGTTAGGTATCCGCAATTGAGATGACCAACAAGGTCTGTGGCTCTGAGTTGTATTGTGTCATTAATGATCTTCATAAAAAGCGCCATATCAAATTTTATTGATCTAAGTTGCCATTCAACCAATTGTTCATGCAAGCCTTTTACTCTACCTGATGTCGCCCATCATGGATAAAAAGAGAAATAACAACGCAAATAGTTTCTCCCGTTGATTGTTCTGCGCAAATATCCGGGCGGGCTGTCGTAAACCACGCTAATAGTCTCGGCCTGTACACACAGCCTCTCCACAGACTGTAAGTTCGACTTGCATCAATTTTCGCGGTTGCAGCGAATGTCGGGAATGCGGGTTGCGACCGCAACATCTCGCCTCTCTGGCCAATGTCCGCAACGGGCTGGAGTCCCCGCCTGTATTTTTGCTTAGTCAACCGTAGCGGCACTCCGGTCTCACCGATCGATAACAACTTAGCTATGCCATACTCTAGGGGTTCGAAATCATGTTGGAGCAAAAAAAATGCCGCATATTACGAAGTCTAGAAAATCCTATTCAGCTCCACTCAAGGCAGACATTGTCCTTGCCGGATTGTCGGGTACGTGCAGTGTCATTGAGCTTTGTAAACGCAACGAAATATCGGAGAGTTCCTACTATAGCTGGAGGAAGCGCTTTATCAGTGCAGGTACATCGAGTCTTCAGCGAAGGGTGCATCGTTCGCGAACGCCAGCAAAAAATCACTTAGCTACTCAGTCTCAGGACGCAGAACTCGTTTCGCTAGAAGCGCGATTTGTAAACTTCCGAAAGGCATTGAATACCTTTCCGAAGCGGCTGTCTGAGAAGGAGAAAATGTCCGTTCTTGACCTTGTAAGTTCATCGAACACATCAGTTACAGCAACGCTTGATCGCATCGGTATTTCCCGCGCATCATATTATCGTTGGGTCCGACAATTACGCGAGACAGGCACGCTCCAGGCCTGTGTCAGAACGCCCGACTATCGCCGAATTACCGACAGAGAAGACGTTAAGAAGACTGTTTTTCAAGTGATGCATGCACCACCATCCGATTTCGGGTTCAATCGAACCACATGGAAATTGAATGAGCTTCAGTTGGCGATTGAGAAGGCCGGGATACGGGTGGGCAGGCACTCGATACGACGGATTGTCAAGGACGCGGGTTATCGATGGTTGAAGGCTCGTAAGGTCTTGACCAGCAACGATCCAGAGTACCGTCAAAAGCTATCAAATATACAAGAGATCCTGGGAGCTCTGGGAGAACGGGAGGGCTTCTTTTCGATCGACGAATATGGACCTTTCGCTGTAAAACAACGGCAAGGAAGAAAACTTGTCCGACCTGATGAACAGTTCACTGTACCGCAATTTCAGAAATCCAAGGGTGCACTGATAGTGACCGCCGCATTGGAGTTGTCGACAAACCAAGTTACCCACTTTTTTTCCAAGAAGAAGAACACAGAGGAGATGATCAAGCTGCTAGACCTACTACGAGTGCAGTACAGCCATCTTGATCGAATTTTTCTTTCTTGGGACGCAGCCTCGTGGCACATTTCAAAAAAACTGCAAGAAAACATCGAACATGAAAACGCGCGCATCGAAACCTCGCGTGGACCGACAGTGGCGCTGGCCCCTCTGCCGGCTGGGGCGCAGTTCTTGAACGTGATTGAAGCGGTGTTCAGTGGAATGTCTCGTGCGATCATTCATAACAGCAACTATGCAACCAAAGATGAAGCCAAAGCTGCAATCGATCGCTATTTCTTGGAACGAAATGAGTATTTTCAGAAGCACCCCAAAAGAGCTGGCAACAAGATTTGGGGCAAAGAGCCGTCAGCTTCGGGCTTTTCAGATAGCAACAACTGCAAAGATCCGAGATATCGCTAGCCCCAAATATTGCTTGCGGCACAAATGCCTTTGCAGAAAGCTGCCGAGCGGTAATTCGACGTACAAGAAAGAGCACAGTCTAGGCCGTGCTCTCTGTATGGCTCAATGGGATGAATCTATGATTGCCAACAAAAAAGGACAAAAGCCTGTCGTAAAGGAACGATCACATGACATTCGTCAAAATGATAAAATGGTGAGCCGTGATGGGTTCGAACCATCGACCTACTGATTAAAAGTCAGTTGCTCTACCAACTGAGCTAACGGCCCACTGAGCGCACTCCTTAGAAACCCGGATGCCTGGGGTCAACCCCCAAATCCCGCAGGCTGCTGGATATGTCGCGCAGCTTTGACTATATGGCCGCCATGGTTGCGAATACATCATCACTTTTGCATTTCATGAAGATGCACGGGCTCGGAAACGACTTTGTTGTCGTGGACGAGCGGGGAATTGCGCCACGTGTTGATGCACAGGTGGCGATGGCGCTTGCGGACAGGCATCGCGGCGTCGGCTTTGATCAGCTGGCGGTGCTGTCTGACACCGAAAAAGCCGATGTGCACCTGACCTTTTGGAACAGTGACGGGTCGCAGGCCGGGGCCTGCGGAAATGCCACGCGTTGCATCGCGCGGCACATCATGGATGCCAAAGGTGCTGACGCGCTGACCCTGACCACGGAGCGCGGCACCTTGCAGGCGCGCGATGCGGGCGATGGTCTGACGTCGGTCAATATGGGCCAGCCGCAGTTGGATTGGCAAAATGTTCCGTTGGTCAAAGCGATGGATACCCTAGAGCTACCGATCGACGGCGCGCCGACGGCGACCGGCATGGGCAATCCGCACTGCACGTTCTTTGTCGATGATGTGGCTGGCATCGACCTGGAAGCCC
>BCQL01000018.1_pt1 | contig 19157 bp, 19 predicted proteins | sample 1008151 | NCBI WGS metagenome assembly BCQL01 (sample SAMD00035459, study PRJDB4067) | museum specimen metagenome | biome: marine biome; feature: sea shore; material: organic material | host: Otohimella japonica | place: Japan:Kanagawa | collected 1927
TTTTCTTGATGGCCAGTTAACTCACCAAGTTGCAATAACTCTTTGGCGACATCATCTAAACTCTTAGGATCGCTATTAAACACGTTAAAGCCTAATTGGGTTAATTGATTGATATCATCCAGCTTATTACCGCTTTGCCAAACAACAATAAGATCTGGATTGAGCTCAATAACGCGCTCCATTTGAATACCGTAATAACCACCAATACTCGGAATCGCTTTGGCTTCTTCAGGAAAATCAGCATGGTCCGTGGTTGCAACTATTGTCTCGCCTGCACCAATGGCAAATAACATTTCTACTGCATGAGGAGATAAGGCAATGACACGCTTAGCTGTTTTCTGGGGGGTAGCGGTGTCTATGAACTTGCTTGTTGCCTTGCCTAACAGATGTGTTTCTTGTGCTGCATTGGCTGTATTGAGTGTTACTGACGTCATCAATACGAGTGCCGTTATTGCCCAAATACGGCTCAATTTAGTAAGAAACAACATGGGTACCCTTATGATATTTATTAACAACATTCGCGAACTCATCGCCCCATTATACTAACTCACTTCGGCAAATAATGTGGTGGTTAATTACGCCAAGCTGACCGAGGTTATTTCACTATATTAGTCAACCAAATTAATCGGCCAGCCGTGTTGCTTGATGTAGTTAACTAAATTTTTCGGTCGATATTGACTATCTTGCTCCCAACGTACCTTAACCGACTCATGTATTTGGGCCGGCAAACCAGCCTTATCAATGCCACGTATATACTCACCACGGATCCGATAGACGTGCTTCTTCGAGTTGTGTTTACTTGCTTGGGGGTTAGGATTAAGCGAATCCGTTAAGTGCGGTTCCGTACTAAGGGATTGCAAATTTGCTTGCGTAATCATCCATTGCAGGGATATATCACTCAATAATGTCTGATCTTGATCTGGCGAGTAACTGCCTCCCACATCACAATGAACCCCAGCAAACCAAACTTGCTCAATATCAATATCACTGTTGTTTGCCCAAATGGTGGGTTCAAAGTCACTCCTTATTTCGTCAATAGCCATTGCATGCCTTGCGACTTTAACGTTACGGCCTAACTTAGTGTCGTAAAACTCATCTTTATCGTCAAATAACCCTAGAAATGAAAATGGAATTCCCATCGCCCCCACGGTATCCCACACACCGACAAACTTGACCTCTCTAGATGGGTGGCTGTGGTCATTTCTGAATTGAATTGATTTTTCACCGCTAGGTTTATAGGCTTTAGCTTTGGTTTTGTAATGATTAAATGCTTGTTGAATTAAGTTAGCATCAGGACGTTTTAAAATACCGCAATTATTAATCAAACCGCATAAACACCTTACGGTATAAGCGCCACGGCTAAAGCCAAATAAATATATCTCATCACCATCTTGATAGTTTTGAACGATATAGCGGTAGTTATCCATAATGTTTTTATGAACGCCTTTACCGGTAACCCCTCCAGAAAACGAGTCATAATACGAGCCAACACCCCAATCATAAAAAACTTGTTGAGGTGTTCCGTCTTCAGCAATAGGTTTTATTGCTCTCGCCATTTTTAGCACATTAGTCGGGTAATCATCTTGGTTTTTTTCCGGCCGATTCCAAGTTCCATCAGCACAAATTACAATACGCTTTTTCATTACCTAATCCTTGAAGACTCCGCTATTTATCAATATTAATAACCCAAAATGAACACTAATGCAGCAAGCTCAATGTCGTCCTAGACTGATTCCTTCCTTCGACTTATCGACAATAGGCGAAACACAAAAATTAGCGTTTACTGGTACAAGAATAGCCAAAACAATGGTGCACATTGGCAGATTAACCTGAGGGATTTTTATGTTAACAAGTGAAAAGTCAGTATTGGTCATTATTGATGTTCAAGGCAAACTTGCACAAATCATGCAGCAGTCATCCCAATTACATCAGCAACTTGAAACGCTTATTCAAGGGGCACAGTTATTTGATATTCCCATTTTATGGGTCGAACAACTACCAGATAAATTAGGCTCGACCACCGAGTCATTAGCTTCACTATTAACTAAAACAACGCAAGCTATCCCTAAATCGCACTTTAGTGCTTGGCATTGTCATGAGTTTCAGCAACAGCTAGCAAGGCTCAATCGTAACAATATTATTTTAGCAGGCATCGAAACCCATGTTTGTGTGTATCAAACTTGCCAGGACTTATTGGCTAATCGTTATCAAGTTCATGTGGTTGCCGATGCGGTGTCATCTCGCAACCAAGACAATAAACAATTAGGCCTACAAATGATGCAGCAAAAAGGCGCCTTTCTCACCAATACCGAATCATGTTTATTTGAGCTGCAACATCAAGCCACAGGTGAGCGTTTCAAGGCGTTACTCAAACTCATAAAGTAATGTGAATTTGAGTTAAGTTTTGAACATTAATTATTGCTTAGGCTAGATAAGTAGTGCTTCAGATAAAGCTTGAATAAACTCAGGTTCAAAGGCAACGAACAACCTCATGACAAATGTCATTGACACTCATGACAAAGCTCACTTATCTCATTGTCCAACGTTTTATATTCTGGTTGTGAATTCAAGGAAAGCCAAAGCAAACTAGCTTGGTATATCCATCACAAATAGTGACTAATGGCAGTCAATAAGGAGCATAAAATGGGTTGGGAACATGTTGCAGCACTGAGCCTTTGCGTAGGAATCGTTAACCAGTTAGTACCAGTATTAATGGCATTAATTGAAAACCAGCAAAGTGACTCTTCAACCAAGCACCAGCAGTAATCTTAATACATCATCAAGCGCCAAGTGCGCTTTGATGTATAAACTCCCCACACCTTACATGCGTTAATTCAATTTACGTTATTCAAGAAGAGCTGTATTAACGCGCTTTAATAACCTCAGTTTCTATTCACAAAAAGCAATAACAGCACTTTTTGTATTATTTTCATTCAATATTACCCGCTGTATTTTGAATTAAGCTAAACTAGCTGATAGTTTTATGGAAATGATTGTATTTCTGTTATTATTTCTAACCAAATAATCATAATTTAGTGGAATAGCATCAGTCTATTCAAGTTCAATCGCCATAGGTAAAAATATGATTAACCACTTCACAGTCCTCGGTGTTAAAGCCAGTGCCAAAGAAGACGAAATAAAAAAAGCCTATAAACGTTTATCAAATAAGTACCATCCCGATAAACTGATTAATGCTTCAGAAGAAGAAAAACATCATGCAGCCGAGCAACTGCACCGGGTTAAAAATGCCTACGATGTGTTATCTGATAAAAAATTAAGAACGGCATTTATTAAAGATTTTAATAATGTCATCGTGACCAACCCAACAGCTGCTATGACCGAGCTGTGGGACCAATTTTATTCTTGAGAAACCCATGAGCAAACCACTTAATATCTCTCGTATTAATGAGTTAAAGAATAATGCCTTCGATAATATCGAATCGTATAACGATCCCGATAGCCCTGAAGCTTTAGCAAAATTCACCGATTCGATGAAAGAGATTTTATTAGCCGATCCATCGATGTTAGCAGCCGTGCCAGAATATTTGCCTGTTGCACTATTCAATCGTGTTCGCTTTTCAGATGAAGCCAAAACCAAATGGGCGTCATGGATTGCTAACGCTGAATTACCTAGCTGGGATGAGTTTAAGGTAACGATTCAATTTAATAACGCTGATGTCCCGTTAGTGTTAGCGGTACGAAAATATTCTGAAGAGCTATTAATAGAAAGCTGCGCAGTGGTTTACCTGCTGAATACTCAAGATAATGTGGTTGCTCCAAGTAAATCTTTTAGTGCCAATGAAGCGAGTGACACTAATGATGACGGCTATGATCCCTACAATGATGATGGGGACTATGATGACAGCGATGAAGAAGGTTATTACGACCAATATGATGACGAGGAGCGATAATGAACAATCTTATTGAACTCACCGCAGCAGAGATAAAAGATCTAGCTGACGTCGAGCCACAACAAGCCAGTAAGCGATTCGAAATCATTGCAAACACGATGTCAGACGATCAACTTGTTGATGTTATTGAACATATGGACATTGTGACATTAACGCAGATTAACAGTCATCATGATATTTCATGTCCGTCAATTATGTCGGAGTTAATGACGCCTGAACAAATTCGCGACATCGTTTGTCAGCAACCTTTATATTGGGAAGAACAAATTAAAACCAATGCTGATGAGCTTATGCATCATACATTTGAGTTTTTAACTTACCTTATCCGTATTCAGGGTACCGAAGAAAAACAAGCGGCGATTTTAGAATGTATTGCAGAAGATCCTGCAGGGTTATTCTACCTTTCTATTCCGTTTATCGAGTTAATTTTATCGCCTTCAGCCGAGCAAGATACCAACAGTATTTACGAAAGCTTTGACGATGAAGATGACGGCGAAACCGTTGGTTATAGCAACTGGCAGGCAGATGAAGAAGCACATAGTTTAGCGATTGATGATCCGCGTAGCTTGCTTGCGTTAATTAAACAAATTGCGCCAGATGTGGCCTCTTCGATTAAAAACTTACTCCGTAATGAAAGTTCTGGATGGGAACAAATTATTGGTAAGTTCGTTAATGAGCTTGTACTGCAAGCTAAAGAGAAAAACGAAGTGGCTGATGAATACGCCGAAGTCGACGATATGTTTACTTTTCTTGATTAAGGAATCGAGTTAATGCAATTAGCATTACGTGATAATAACCAAGGCCCTTACTTTAGTAGAGTACTAGAATATGGGCGCACAGAAGAAAGATTAACTGATGAGCACATCACTCAAATAAAATCGAAAGCGATTTTAATGAGTTTAAAACTGGCTGATAAGTTTTATAACAAGCATAAAATGCATCTACTTGAGCAAGCAGGTCATGATGTTATTGGAGTTGTGAGCCTTGGACTTATTGCACTGACGGGCCAAGAGCCTGCAGGCTCAGTTGCCTTGCTACAAACACCTGATGGTGTGTTGAAGTGTTTTCAAAAAGGCTGGAGCATGTTGACCGTTGTCAGCAAACACATGCACGGTAGTGATAAATCGCTTTATGGTGATATTAATCCACTGTTGTTAGAGAAAATCTCTACACCACCCGACACAGAAGAATGGCTAGGTTGGCAAGATTATCAATCAGCGCTACAAGATCATCGCAGCCAAGAAGCCACCAAAGTGTTACTTGAAACCTTTTATGCTAAAACTGAGCTCGATCCGCTGTTCAGTTTAGGTCTTGAAAGTGTGCTGGCTGAAGCCGTCTTGTACCGCATCATGTTTGATGATGCCAAAGTACGTGAAGACATGAAAAAGCGTTTACGTAAAATAGAGCTTAATGAGCAATGGTTTAGCACTGAATCGATTCAGAACCATACCGAACGCGCATTATCTCAACTACCTGAAACCTTAGCCGATGCCATACGCCGAGATTTAGGAAAACACTTTTATCAAGAGCTTCTACGCACCCTTAAATTTGCCAAAAAATATCGAGAATTGGCATTAAGTGACGCAAGCCCTGAAAAACTTGAGCGCTATGAGCAAAAGCATGGCTTACAAAGTGTCCTTTTAGGTTGGCAAGACACAATAGATTTTTAATCAATAGCTTAGGGCAACAAAACCTTCTTTGTTGCCCCAGCTTTTATGCTGGGTATGTTAATCGCTATTGTCATTCGTATTCATAATTATCATTACCTACCTCTTTCGATACTCCTCATTTCACTGCAGACCAGCAATTATCTCTTGATGAGGGTTACAGCTAATTCATACGTGTTAGCTTGGCTTTATTCATACCGTCTTATTTACCTCACCCAATACCCTACGATTAACTGATTGATCTAAATTCACTAATAATCGTATTGTTATTTATAATTAAATAAAGACTCATGAGCTATTAAACTGCATGTTGATAGACATTGAGTACCCCATTCTTGATACAGTGTCAGCATCATTAAGTTGATGTTGCAGCTGAATCCATTAATTACATGAGTTGTCACTATGTCTAAAGAAGTTGCCAGTGTTCCCAGCAGTCGGTTATCTAGACTATCCAAAATAGGCGGGCTAGCCTCTCGCCTTGCAGGCCATGTATTCGTGGAAGGTGCAAAACAGCTGAGTAAAGGGCAAAAGCCAACATTACAACAACTGGTACTTACCCCCAATAACCTGACTCAAGTCGCAGAAAAGCTAGCGCAGCTTCGAGGGGCTGCCATGAAAGTTGGCCAAATGATCTCAATGGATACTGGCGATTTACTTCCCAAAGAACTCAGCGACATTCTGGCTAGACTTCGTGATGATGCTAAAGCAATGCCTCACAAGCAATTGGTTGCTACGCTAAAGCAGCAATGGGGTGATGATTGGCTTGCGCCATTTGCTCAATTTGAGTTACGTCCATTTGCAGCTGCGTCTATCGGCCAAGTGCATCAAGCCTATCTGGATTCAGGTGAAAAACTGGCAGTAAAAATCCAATATCCAGGTATTAAAGACAGCATTGACAGCGACATTGATAACGTTGCCACCTTACTCAAAGTAGCGCAGCTGGTCCCCGACAATGTGCAGTTTGATAAATTACTGACTGAAGCCAAAGCACAATTGCATCACGAGGCTGATTACAGCTACGAAGCAAGATTGCTAAAAGAGTATCAACAATGGGTCGCTAACGACACACGATTTATCGTTCCTAAACTATATGAACAACATAGCACTGACAGTATTCTTGTTATGGAGTTTGTCGAAGGTGTACCGATTGAATCTGTCAGCGAATTACCTCAGCTAGACAGAGATAAAGTCGCGACTGATCTATTAGCATTGTTTTTAGATGAACTGTTTACTTTTTCTTTGGTGCAAACCGACCCCAATTTTGCCAATTTTATGTACCAAAAAGAGACAGGTAGCATTGTATTACTCGACTTCGGTGCCACCAGAAAAATTACTAAGACGCTGTCTAATGGGTACCGAATGCTGATGCAAGGTGCAATGACAAGTGATAAAGCACTCATGACAAGTGCAGCCGAATCAATTGGATTTTTTCAAGACAGTATCACTCCAGAGCAACAAGCCTTTATCGTTGATATTTTTTATCAAGCTTGCGAGCCATTGCGAAGTGAAGGTCCATACGATTTTGCCAGTAGCAATCTTGCTAAACGTATTACTGATGCAGCCAAGTCATTAAGTACCAAACAAGATGAATGGCATACCCCGCCAACTGACGCTATTTTTGTTCATCGTAAACTTGCTGGCATTTATTTACTCGCCTCAAGAATACAAGCCAAAGTCGATGTAAAAAAATTGTTTTTAGCTCATCAATAATGAGCTGTTGTTTTAGATTAAAAACGGTAAGCTAAAGGTCATTTTATTTCATGCTAATAAAGCGTTATCAATAATGGCATTTTAACTATGACCCCAATTATCCATGGCATTCTAATATTGATTGTCCTGCTTAGCTCAATACTCGCAGAGCCCACTTTCGCCGAACAAGTCAATCAGCCCACAATGGCCACTAAAGCAAATGCAGCCTCCCTTAACGGTTCAGATCCAACGTTGCCTTTAGCATTAAAACCAAGCCAGCATGGTGAACTGTCAATATCGGCATTATCAGACAATCTTTACCTGCATGAGTCTTTCATGCAAACCAAGCAGTTTGGGTTTGTTGGCTCAAATGGGCTAATTTTTGTCGATGGCAAAGATGCCTACTTGATTGATACTCCTTGGAGTGAAGCAGACACAATTAAATTGGTGCAATGGGTTGAACATCAAGGCTTAACATTAACAGCAAGTGTATCGACTCATTCCCATGAAGACAGAACTGCAGGTGTGGGCTACCTCAATAGCATTGGCGTTGACACTTACGCATCGACGCACACTAACCAACTATTAGAAAAAGCAGGCCACCCACAGACAAAGCAACAGTTTACGCCCGGTCAGTTCGACTTTTTAAACCAGAAAATCGAAGTTTACTTTGTCGGTGCTGGCCACACTCACGATAATCTTGTCGTCTGGTTCCCTGAATCAAAACTGCTTTATGGAGGCTGTTTAGTTAAAAGCCTTTCGAGTAAAACCCTTGGTTACTACGGTGAAGCCGATCTGATTGCTTGGCCAAACTCAATTAAGCAGTTACAAGTTCAATTTGCCGATAGCGAACAAGTATTACCAGGTCATGGTGACATTGGTACAGGTGTTTTATTGAGTCACACAATCAAGCTACTTGAACAACATGCGGCGCATTAACAATTACCTCAGTAAATTATTACTATTAAATCTATAGGGAGATACACATGTTCAGTCACATTATGATTGGTGCAAACGATATCGAGAAGTCGAAAAAATTCTATGATGCTGCGTTAGGAGCATTAGGTCATGCACCAGGTCAAATTGACGAAAAAGGCCGCTGTTTCTATTTTACTGATACAGGTGTTTTTGCATTAACCAAGCCAATTAACGGTGAAGCAGCCAGTCATGGTAATGGCTCAACAATCGGTTTTGCGGCGAAAAATGAACAGCAAGCTGACGAGTGGCATGCTGCGGGTTTGGCAAATGGGGGCGAAAGTTGTGAAGATCTTCCAGGTTACAGACAGGGGCCAAACTTTAAATTGTATTTAGGTTACCTTAAAGACCCTGCAGGTAATAAAGTTTGCGTGCTTTATCGTCCTTAACCTTCTTAACTGCTCACGGCATAAGTAAGCTTAATGATGCTGAGGTATACATTTTAATGGCGCCCTATGAGGCGCCATATTCTTATCAGCTTGGGCAATCGATATACAATCAGCACTATTACTGATGATCCTATGGTTAACTGATGCACTTGTGTTGCATTCAAGGTAAAATTAACAATGCCCGTCATTGTTATAGTTAAACTCATTTTTCTGTTATTAAATGAACAAAATGTTTGCGCTTCATAAGTGAAAGTATGTGCGATGATGGTACCTGACTATTTCTCAATACTTTTGATGTTTATTCTGTAAAAGGTTATCCATGTCTGAACTCGATCCCCGTTTCATCCAATTCAACGAATCGGTTGCTGATATCCCTTTACCAGAAAAATTCACCTTCCCATTTTTTTATCAGCCACACCCACTAGCCATTAAGGCATCTGAGCAGCTTCAACAACACTTGATGCACCAGACTGATTGGCAACATAACTTCGGAGTGACGCAAAGTCATGCTCCTGAAGCGCTGCAATCATTGCCTGTTATTGGCAAAATGTTTGGGGTTCTCGTGGTTAAAGATGCTCATAATCAACTCGGGTTTCTGGCCGCATTTTCAGGAAAAGTCGCCGACCAAAATATTCTTCCATATTTTGTGCCACCGGTATTTGACATGCTCAGCCAAGATAGCTTTTTTAAAGACGAATATGAGGCAGTCAACACATTAAGTCATCAGCTGACTGTTTTACAAAGCGACCCTAACCTTGCGTCTTTGACTGAAAACCTTAAATTGCTGATGTTAAAAGCCGAGCAAGAGATTGCACAGTTTCGTCAGCAAATGATTGAGAATCGTAAAACTCGTAAAGCAAAGCGCAGTAGTCTGACCAATCTAACGGAAGATGAGCAAAAAACACTGTCGATAGAATTGAGTCGACAAAGCGTACAAGATAAGCATCAACTCAACAGCATTAAAGCAAGCTGGGAGCACAAATGTGGCTTGGTGCAGCAGCAATTAGACGCACTGACAAATCAAATTGATTCTATCAAACAGCAGCGAAAGCAAGTATCGAATACACTGCAACACAAACTATTCGCCCAATATCGTTTTTTAAATATACGTGGTGAAAGCCGAGATTTAACCCATATATTTAAAGATGCACCTAACCAGCAGCCACCCGCGGCAGCAGGAGAATGCGCTGCGCCTAAACTACTACAATATGCTTTTCAACAACAATTCACTCCCATCACGATGGCAGAGTTTTGGTGGGGCGAATCACCCAAGTCAGAAATCAAACAACATAAAAACTACTATCCTGCATGCCATGGCAAATGTAGGCCTATTTTAGGTCATATGCTTGATGGTATGAACGTAGATGAAAACCCATTACTTAATAATCCCGCCGAAGGGGTTGAGCTGCCAATTTTATATCAAGATCCCTATATTGTGATTGTTAATAAGCCAGCTAACTTCTTATCGGTACCAGGTAAAAATATTACTGACTCGGTATACAGCAGAATGAAACAACGCTTTCCAAATGCAACTGGACCATTGATTGTGCATCGGTTAGACATGTCAACTTCGGGCTTGATGGTAATCGCGTTATCAAAAGAGGTTAATAAACACTTAGTACAGCAATTTATTGCTCGAACAGTCACCAAGCGCTATATCGCAAAAATCGACGGTGAAGTAACCGAAGATAGTGGCACTATCAGCTTACCTCTAAGGGTAGATCTTGATGATCGCCCCAAACAGCTCGTCTGTGATGAACATGGGAAGCACGCTGAGACATTTTGGCAAAAAGTCACCACAAAAAGTGGCAAGAGTTTATTACATTTATACCCTAAAACCGGGCGTACCCACCAATTAAGAGTACATTGTGCACATCATCAGGGATTAAACATGCCAATTTTAGGTGATGATTTATATGGTAAAACAGAACAGCGGTTACATTTACACGCTCAACTATTATCTATTACCCACCCACACACCAATGTAGCAATGACATTTGAAGTTAATGCCGACTTCGAATAATACAATCGTTTAAAACACTCATTTAAACAATGTTAGCTCCTGCTAATTTACCCAGCAATAAAAACTTGAAAATTTAACTATTTCGAAGTAGATATGTTAACGAATATAGGTTAATGTAACCAGTTCGTATGATATGCGGTTTAATTTTTTTTAACCCTGCAAGCTGACGTTTTCCTTCGTTATATTTTGAAATCACCAAAGCTGTTGATTGTATTCATAAAACTTTAGCTTACTACACGATTAAGGATAAGAGTGGACTATGAAAGAGTGGTATTTCTCAAATAATGGTGAGATCAGCGGACCGTTAGGCTTAGCTGATTCGAATAAATTTATTGCATCGAACCCTGATGTCTATGCGTGGCACCCGTCTTATGCCCAATGGGTACCAGTTAGCCACGTTGAAGAATTTGATATTACAGTGTCTCCGCCACCGCCTCCTGCGGAGATCCCACAACAGTTAATCGAGCGATTTACTGCTAAGGAACGTGAGTTGAATTCAGCCCTTGGCCGAATCGACACCACGCTAAAAACGATTAATTCTTCAATGTCAGATATTGGACGTGACTCAAGCCGTTATAAGGTCACAACAAAAGAGTTGAATGAAAAAGTAGAAGCGACGCTTCGTAGCGTTAATGAACAATATGCCGCACTTCAGAAAACCTTATCAGGTGTGAGTTAATTAAGTTTTACCCGACTTAAAAACTGATTAAATCTGAGTGGCATATAACAATTGTTGTTAACTAAATAAAAAGAATACGACTATGAAAAAATGGTATTTTTCCAAGAATGGTCAAGTAACAGGGCCGTTGAACGAAGTTGAAGCAAAAGAATTTTTAATGAAAGATGGCAACTGTTACGGTTGGCACCCTTCATTCACACAGTGGAAGCCGGTAAGTTGCATTAAAGAATTTGCCCACCTTGTGCCTGTCATCACACCGCCAGCATTGATTCCTCAAGATCTTATTGAAGAATTTACTGCCAAGGAAAAAGCACTTCAAGTTAAAGTCGCGAGCATGGAAGAAAGCGTGGCAGCAACTCAAGGCGTGCTGGTTGAGTTTGAGCAGGAAATTAACACATACAAAAAACTGACAATTAACTTAACTGATGAAGTTAAATCAAATATTGATCCTTTTGAAAGCAAGTACAACTCTTTCAAAGGGTCATTTGATGAGCTAATTTCTGCATTATCAATTGCCAAGACTGAAGTTAATGAGGTGACTACTGACTTCAATCAACGCGTTGCTAAGCAAGCTGCTGAGAATACGAATAGCCCAGTAAGTGCGCCAATTGTAGCACCAGCAGCACCTGCGCCAGAGAAAGCATCAAGCTCTAGCCTTTCTCCTGACAATGTTTCTGAAATCAGTAATCAAATTCAAAAAGCACTGGCAGAAAGTATGCTTAAATCAGCCGCAGAAGACTCTGCAGCAGAAGAGCTTACAGCCGCTAATACAGTAAGTGCAGCAAAAAGCCTTGACCCGGTAGCCGTATCTCCGAAGAAAGCAAAACCAAAAATTGACAAAATTGAATTCTCTGAAGATATCTCTGAAGACAAGCAAGCTGAGGATGCAGCCGGCATTAATGGCGTAACAAGCATCATCAAGTCCGTCTTCAAGGGGGACACTAAGAGAAATGAAAAAAAGTCCGAAACGCCGGATGATGTAGCTCAACTGGCGCAAAGTAACGAAGCTACCGCTAAGACCAAAAAATCTGGTGAAACTGCAGTTAATGATTCAGCAAACGATTCTAATAACGAATCGGACGATGGTGATAAAGAAGGTAGAATGAGACGTCGTAGAAGACGCACTCATTACATTGCTTCTTAATACTTAGCTAAATATGGCATTGCTCTGCATATCAGAGCGGCGCTAGTTTCTAAGTTTTACTTTGTAAAATGCTAAATGAATTGATTGAAAAAAGGCTTATCTAAACGATAAGCCTTTTTTATTGTTCAATATTGCCATTTAGCGACTTTATCAACGGATAACATATTTCCATTGGCTTTATGTAATCAATTGAGCATTAACGATCAAGTGTTAGCAGCAATCAACCTTGACGCCTCTGTTACCGTTTTGGCATCAGCACGATCGATAATCTTAACCAGTGTGGTTTGAATCACCTCATCTTCCCTTACATCAACTTTACTCTTAAAAGATTGCTGCTGCGGCTCAGCTCCTTCATCTAATACAAACTCAATTATCACTTCGTCAGCGATATCTTGGGTTTTCCCCTGATAGATGATATTAACTTGCGGATAACCTTTAAAACCTGCTTTTACTTTTTTAGCGATTCTCTTTCTTGATTTATCTAAATTCATATTCCATTCCTAAAAGTAAAGCACTGCCATTTGGCGATTAAAAATCTTTCAAGCTATTGTACTAACATAACGATTATTGCGTGATACTCGCAAAAGAACCTTGAGTTAACGCACAAAGTGATATTGGCGATAAACCGATTTCTAGACCGCGCTTACCTGCACTGACATAAATGACATCAAATTGTTCAGCGCTCACATCAATCACAGTCGGTAATCGCTTCTTTTGCCCTAACGGGCTTACCCCACCTAGGACATAACCTGTGGTTTTCTCAACCCGTTGCTTATCTGCCATCACAACTTTTTTAACCCTAACACTCTTAGCCATTTGTTTTAAATTAAGCTTTGAAGAAACGGGCGTAATAGCGACAGCTAATGTTCCATTATCTAACTGCACCACCAAGGTTTTAAAAACTTGCTCAGCACACAGGTTTAACTTAGTTACCGCTTCGTCGCCATATGACTGTGCACTAGCTTCATGTTGATAGCTAAGCACTTGATGACTAATCCCTTCTCTTTCCAATAAATTAATTGCAGGGGTCATGTATTCCTCTACGATTTTATCTCACTCGCCTATTGGGCTGACGTAACTTAGTGGCTGACCTGATTTATCACTCTTTTTAAGCAGAGGTGTTATTGACGACGTTTTCATAGTCAAAAGTTGTAATCTCAAATGGATTTCCATCAGGATCGCTAAAATAAAGCGACCATGAAATATCATGGTCGCTCACCACAAATGTCACTTCATGGGTCGTTAAATGTTGTTGCCATAATAAAAAGTTTGCCGCATCAACACCAAAAGCGACCGTGGTTCTTTTTTGAAGTTCAGATTCAAATAAAGCTAAATGCAAATCCTCATGTGCAACCACTAATGGCCCTTTATCAACAGCCCAAAACGCCAATGACTCAACAACAGAGAAACCTAAAACCGCTTGATACCATTTCACTGCTTGTTGTCGATTCTTAACGTAAATATGGATATGGTCAAATGATTGAAGCTTTGGCATTGACTGTCCTTTAAAATAAATAGATGAATTGGCGAGGGTAGCGCTTTGTAAACGAATGTATCTCAAATTTATATAAAACAATACTTTACAGTTTAAAATGGCTGAGTAATATATGGATATTAAATTCTACAAGGATGTCAAATGCCTCAAGAGTCGCCAGTCGATACGCCTAAAAATACCACTGAGAAGCCTGCAAATAACCAATCTCTAAGTCAATTTTTAAAGCAACTCAAAAGCCAAGTTAGCCACTCAAGCTCTATTGATGTCATTAAAGACGCATTAGATACAGCAATTCATTACCCAAACCAATTGTCTTATAACAATACTAACTTATTCATTGTTATCGCTATAGCCTTATTTAGCGGGATTGGATATTGGTTTTACCTAGAGCAGTTAACTTATTACTACCGCTATACTGACCTGGATTATGCCGTTTTCGCAGTCTGTATCATCACACTAATTATACCAATTTGGCAGTTTTTTAACCGCCGCAGCCAAATTAAAAAAGTCTCAACCCTGATAAGGGATGAAACCTTAAAACACCTATACAATATGCGAGATTGCGATGGCAGTTTTTTAAAGGACGCAGAAAACAAGTTTGTCGACTTTAATCGAGGTAATTACTCTCAAAAAGTAGAATGGGGTAAAGAAATTGATTTTCATGCAGAAAGCGGGTTAATTCGAGCATCTGTGGTTTATCATCATTATGTGGATAGAAGAACTGAAACCTATACTGAATCTGACGGTAAAGGTGGCACTCGAACACGTACTAGAACCGTATACGATCATTACTATCGACAAGGTGTCATCATTCCACCTATCAATAAAACCACCCACTTAGTGATGAGTGAGTCGAGATTATCAAAACGCTGGTCACAACGCTTTATGCCGGCGTCAAGAGAGTTTGAAAAAGCCTTCCATGTTCAAGCACAATCTGAGTTCGATGCGGCTAAGTTTCTGGAGCCTGCTGTCGTAGTGGCATGTGAACAACTCAATAATAAACTAAAAAATCTCACCATTGAATTTGCTCATGATGGAAGCTTATTAATTAATCAACACAATACTAACTTACTCAATCCTGCTATGAATTATGACATCACTGAACCAGAAAAATTTAAACAAGAGTTGCTTAATGACACTTCTCTGTTCACAGTGAATAGTATCTTTGGCTTCGTTAACCAAATCATTAAACACACAACCTAACCTAGGAAATAAGGAACCACTATGGAAATGTCGTATGTGATATTAGCCGTCATTGTTGTTATCGCGATTATTATGCTCACCATTTACAATGCCATTGTTAAAGAGCATAACGCAGTACAACGCGGTTGGGCTGATGTGTTAACGCAAGAAAGACAACGTAGCCGAATCATACCTGAACTTGATCGTGTTCTGCAAGAGCACAAAGATTACGAAAGTGATTTGCTGCCTAAAATCACCGCATTACGTCAAGGTATTAATGCGCTGCAAGATAATAATATTGACCCGAAACTGCAAAGCCAGGTTGATAAAGCATCACAAGAATTAATCAAAGGCATCAATGTCGCTGTGGAAGCATACCCAGAACTTAAAGCCTCTGAGTCTTTCGCCAAGTTTATGGGGGAAATTACTGAGCAAGAAGAAAATGTCGGTGCTGCAGTGCGTATTTTTAACCAAAATGTGGCTAATTTTAATAACTGTATTCAAGCTTTCCCTAACAATATCGTCAACAGCTTGTTTAACAAAAAGCAGGTTATTGAAGTATTTACTGACAGTAAAGCCCAAGCAGCTTTTGAATATAAACCTAAGTTCTAGGCCATATTAGCAAGTCATAAACATCATGTTAGTGGGGCTTAATGCCCCACTTTTTTAGGCTTGTTGTACTAAGTTAGGTTGGCCAAAGTAATGTATGTTTTTTGGTATTAAGCTAGATTCAGTCGTTAACAAGCCACTGTGAAGTACTACCGCATCATCATCTGAACACAATAATAAGTCTTGTTGGGTATGGGCAACAAAATCCATTATTTGAGCAGTCGGTTCTTGCGGGTTTTTAACGTGTGGTAAAAATTGAAAAGGCACTATATTAAGCGCTGATGTGTTAGCTAACCCAATTGAATTTGTATCGCCACATAATATGGCGCTACTGATATCTGGCGTCAATATCATTGCACCAGCACTGACTCCAACAATCGGTAAGCCATTTTCAGCTAAATGATAAAGCTGTTTATCAAGCCCTCGTTGCTTTAGCCAATATAGAAATCGAAACGTATCGCCACCCGATAAATGAACCAAACCAGCCGCTCTTAAAACCTTTAACGTTGCTTGAGCATCAAAGTCCTGCTCTAGTTCCACATACTGAACAGTATTAAACCCAAGTTGACGATAACAATCGGCAATAGGATTAAAAAATTGCCTTTGTGCATCAGGTTCTGAAGCGATATAAACCACAGGTAGTGATTTTAAATCGTTTGAAAGTCCATTGATAAAATACCTTAATGCCTTGCTCGCATTGGCGGTATCGGTATGACTTAATAGCGCTACATTCACTATGAATCCTTTCTATTTTTGTGATTTGAACGATTAGGTGTTTGCTTAAGTAGTTACTGGCTTATAGCGAGTGACTAAAGTTAATAACCAAAGCTAATAACTAAAGCTGATAACTAAAAAGAGTAACTAAAACTAATAACTAGCACTAATAACTAGCACTTAGTCGTGTTTCCCCCATCCCCCTCGCAGTTGCCTGTATTCAGCTAATTAATCATTAGGTAATGATTCGAATAAAGCCCGTTTCTCTTCCATAAAAGCCTGTAATGCTGATGGGTTTTGCATTAAATCAGACATTGCCGTCATTGCCTGAATATGTGCAGGCTCTTGCTGCTGAAACATCAACTTTCCATGCGCCTGACTCAAGGTTTGTATTTGTTCAAAATTGTCAGCTTGAAAACGCTCATCACAAGCGCCGCCTAATTGCTTACATGTCATTGTTTTCATCACTTATCCCTAATATCACACCAGTAAACAGCTTAAAACAAGCCTACAAATTACTATTATGTAGATAACGCACTATTGCAATCCATATCAATAACAACACCGAATTTAGCAATAAAAAAACCAGCTGTGCAACTCAATGCTCAGCTGGTTTTCTGTGAGTTAGTCACTCATTTTATAAAACTGAATACTATGACTAACTCATACTAATGGTTACGCCATGAATCAAGACAAACGCTTATGATTGACGACGACGCCAAAGGAACGGTAGCAGCATCAGTAAACCAGCACCCAAACTACCGGCGCCTTCTGGTTTGCTCCAACCATCTTCTAAAGTGTTGCTAACATTTACACTAACAGAGGATGTCACTTGCTCTTCACCATCGCTAATCACAAGTTCAAATACAAGCGATTGATCAACAGAAACTTCAGGGGAGTTTACCGTTAATACTAAACCATCTGCACTGTACTCAGCAGCGGCACCTGACACTTGCTTCCACGTGTATGTTAACCCTTCAGGCTCATCAGCTATAGCAGCAGTAATCGTCGTGCTTTCACCTTCATTTAGTTCAGTGTTACCACTAAAGCTAACATCAAAAGCTAATGGCACATTGATAACAGACACATTAACCACTTGAGTTTTATCCAGTACACCGTCACTGACCGTTAAAGTAAACGCTATTGCTGTATCTGCTGTCACCTCTGGTGCAGTTACAGATAATATAGCCTTAGTGCCATCAAAGGTTAACTCTGGTCCAGCTGTTTGCTCCCAGCTGAAACTAAGCTCTGAACCATCTTCAGCAACCGTAGCTGATGCATCAATAACCAGTGTTTCAGCTTCGTTCACTTGCTCTGGTGCATCAATAATTACGTCAACATCTAAGCTTGGGTTAGCTGGATCACCACATTGGTCACCATAAACTTGTTGAACCCATTCTGGGTAATCAATGTATGGGTTACGGTTTCCTTGATACTTATACACGGCATCATTACGCTGTGTATCAGTAGCATCAACTGGATCTTGTTGATGCCAAGCATAAAGTGTACATAGCTTGCCATGCAGTGGGTCGTTATTACTAACTTCATCAGCCGTAGTGATGCGATCCACTGCAACCAAGTCAGGCATGTTACTGTCATTGCCTTGGTAACGTGTATCCATGTAAAGGATCATACGTGCGACATCACCTTTAACTTGATCCCGTGGCTCAAAACAACGTGCCGCAGTATCTAGGTAATTGCCTGGTGCGTCAGCCACCTCAGTTCCAGTGTCGCTACACTCATTAAAGTCATAGTTACTGCGAGTTGAGTTGACCTTTACATTCGTTGGACGTAAATGGTGCGCATCGGTGTAACCTAATTGCGACTCACTTGGGAAGCCATGGCTTTTAGCCCAAACGTGTTCACGGTTCCAGTCACTGGTATTGCCGCCATTATTTTGCTTAGACACAGATAGGCCTGTGTAAAGCTCAATAACATTACTGCTGTTAGCAGGATCTTCATCAGAATAAGACAGTGTAGTCCAAACTTGGTTGTAAGTTAGCTGTTGATGACCTGCTGTAATAGCAACAGAAATGGCATTTTTCATTGCTTCAGCATCATCGAAACTCCCCGTCAGAACGTTAGTATAATAAACGTTACCGTCAAAGGTGGTTGGGTCTGCAACAGGAGTTAACTCTTCACAACCTGAGCAAGGCGTATCTGGGTCTGGCTCAACTGGCGTTTCGCCACATGCACTTTCCCCAGCACAACCTAGGCCATCAGCAGTGTCCTTATCAAATGTCACCCACTGATTGTTATCACCAGGGAATGCTGCTGTTGCATCAGTATCACCAGCGGTGACACTGTCTTTGCGACGTAGCGTTTTGTCTTTTGTCGAAAAGTTTGCATCGTTCGGATCCGTCCATTCAGAACCAGGATCTTCACCTAACTTACCTAAACGGTCGATAACCACATCATCTTTATAAAGAACCAGCGCATCATCACCATTAAAATAAGTAACAGTTGAAGCCGTGCCCACTTTGAATGCATCATCGGCACTGCTGTTATGGAAAACAATGCTTTCACCAGCAGCCAGCATGCCTGTTAATGTTTCGGAATTACCCGCATCAGTGCTGCCATTGCCATATAAACTTAACGTGTATACAGCAGCATCTAAATCAATTGCACTGCCACCTACGTTAGATAATTCAACAGCTTTATTATTGCCACCACCTTCTAC
>BCQL01000019.1_pt1 | contig 18961 bp, 13 predicted proteins | sample 1008151 | NCBI WGS metagenome assembly BCQL01 (sample SAMD00035459, study PRJDB4067) | museum specimen metagenome | biome: marine biome; feature: sea shore; material: organic material | host: Otohimella japonica | place: Japan:Kanagawa | collected 1927
ACCTTGCGAGATGAAACCCCAGATCATGCAGAAATGGGCTTAGCGAAAGACTTTACTCCTATAGAGTATCCAAAACCGGATGGTAAATTAAGCTTTGATAAACTGTCTTCTGTTTATCTTTCAAATACCTATCATGAGGAAGATCAGAAGTGTCATTTGCAACTTAAAGATGCCTCAATTCCTATCGCGGTAAACTTAATAAAATACAACGAACCAGCGCAACGATACTGCCCTGCTGGCGTGTATGAAGTCGTCGCTGAAGGTCCTGAAAACAAGTTTGTGATTAATGCGCAAAACTGTATCCACTGTAAAACCTGTGACATTAAAGACCCAAGCCAAAATATCACTTGGGTCACCCCAGAAGGCGGCGGTGGTCCAAACTATCCAAATATGTAGTTGATATCCTTACTATCACTTAAGCAAAATTGTCACTTGAACAAAACGCACTATTAATTGGTGCGTTTTTTTATTGTATAAATAACCTATTACCGCAAAATTAGCTCAAGACCACATAAAACCTATTTAATTATTCCGCAAATTGCCGATATTAAACATATCGAACTAATTAGGTTGTCCGAATGAATCAGCTAAAACATCTATCCATTAAACAAAAAATCTTATTCTCGATGATCTTTGGCGTGGTGTTTTCAACCATGCTAGTGGGAGTATTGAGCCAGCGTAGCGCGAAAGTCGTTGTTGAGCAGCGTATGATTGATTCAGAACTGCCGAGCTTATTGATGCAGATACGTCATAAATTAGAGCTTGATATTAACAACTTGCTCAATGCCGCAGAACAACTGGCAAAAAGCCGAATGCTACTGGATTGGGTAGAGCAAGGTCGTCCCAATGATAGAGAAGACGATGTGATTGCCCAGTTAGGTGATATACAAGCACAGTATCAGTTAGTACAAGCCTCCTACGCGGACCGTGAAACAGCAGCTTATTACACTCAAGATGGTTTTCTACGCGTTCTTAATCCGCAGCAAGATAGTTGGTTTTTCGACTATCTCAATAGCGGACAGGAGCGAATGCTGAATGTCTTTACTGAAACAACTGGCGAAGTAAAACTGTTTATCAACTATCAGCAACCTAATGGCCGAGGGTTAGTCGGTTTAGCTAAATCTCTTGATGATATGGTGCAGCAACTTGCTTCATTCAAGATTGAAGATAGTGGCTTTGTTTATCTTGTTGACGCATCAGGTAGCGTGAAACTTCACCCAGATCCGAACCAGATAGGTAAAGCCAATTTAAGTGGGTTTTATTCTGGCACCAATAGCCAATCTTTATTAGCTAAAAATGACTTTAACTTAATGCGCATTGAGGTTAATGGTGAAAGTAAAATGGTGGCAAGTAGTTATATTCCTGCTATGAACTGGTACTTAGTTGCGGAAGTGCCTGAGTCTGAGATTTTTGCCCTACTCGATAAAGCCGTGTACCAAATCATACTTGGCACCATCATTATCGCGGTGTTCTTTATTATCGTAGCAAGTGCTGTTGCTTCTTCAGTGAGTCGCCCTATTGCTAAGGTTGCCGAACTGTTTAAAGATATTGGCGAAGGTGAAGGTGATTTACGCCAACGCCTTCCAGTTGAAGGTCATGATGAACTGGCTCAGCTGGCAAAAGGATTTAATAGCTTTATCACGAAAATTCAAGAATCCGTCATTGAAGTGGCTAGAACCAGTGAACAACTGAGTTTATCCGCCAAAGATGTTTCAGCCCAAGCAAACCAAACTTTAGATGACAGCCAGCAGCAAAAAGATAGAACCATTATGGTTGTCACCGCCATTAATGAAATGGGAGCAACGGTCAATGAAATTGCCAGTAATGCAGCCCAAGCAGCGGTAACGGCTAAAGAAGCAGATACCGAATCCTCTGATGGACAGCAAGTGGTAATGAGTGCAAGGAGCACCATTAATCAACTTTCAAATGACGTAGAACAGGTCGGTGAAGTGATTGAGTCGTTGGCGACTCACACTAAGTCTATTGGCGGTATCTTAGATGTGATCCGCGCTATTTCAGAGCAAACCAACTTACTGGCACTCAACGCTGCGATTGAAGCTGCACGTGCAGGAGAAGCTGGTAGAGGGTTCGCAGTGGTTGCTGATGAAGTTAGAAGCCTTGCTTCACGTACAGCGGATTCAACTAACGAAGTGCAAACCATGATTGATAAATTACAATCTGAAGCCAGCCGTGCTGTTGTTGCAATGGAAACATCTCGTAATCGTTCTCAAGAAGGCGTTAACGCTGTGGATGAAGCGAGCCAATCCCTTAGCGGTATTAGCCAGCAAATTGCATCAATCAGTGATATGAACATTCAAGTGGCAGCGGCAACAGAAGAGCAATCTACCGTTGTCGAAGACATTAATCGTAATGTCACTGAAATCAACGACATTACTCAGCGCACAGCTGATACAGCCAAGGCCGCAGCCCAAGCCAGTGAATCACTGAATAGCTTAGCAAGTCGACTTGATGTGTTAGTAGCCCGATTTAAAATTGAATAAACGGATGCTTTAATCAGAGACTAAAAACGCACTATACAGTGCGTTTTTTATTGCGACTTAATTGATGAGCAAGTTAAGATTTACTCAACAGGCTCACCTTCTGGGCCATATAAACGATACTGCCAATTCTCAATGGTTTGAGTATCGATACGCTTTTGCATACTGGTAACCCAATTATTAGCCAGTCCTTCACACTGCATCAGCAGTTGATATTGCTCGGCATCGACTTCTGGTAAGAAATAGATTTTCATTGCTTGCGCAACACTGATATCAGATTTACGCTCAATGAGGACGATGCTATCGCTAGCGTTAATCTCACCCGCTTGTAATACCCGATAAAACCAACCACACATGCGACTCTCTTGCATGGCGAGAGCAAATTTAGGATGGCCGAATTGCTGATTTAGCTTAAAGCAAGGTGAGCGTGGCTGCGTCACTTGCAACAGTACTTCGCCAATTTGAATAATATCGCCAATATTCACCTGAGACTCATCGAGTCCCACGGTACTAATATTTTCACCCATCGCTGGCACGTCTTTATGATTGCTGATGAGATCCCAGCGACGATATTGCCCATAATGTTCTCGAGGGAAATGATGTAATACTCGCTCTTCGCCACCATGATGAATCGGATCCGCTTGAGCATCTCCCTCAACTTGATGTTGATTAACCTTCAGTACTTGCATGGGCAATTTGTTGTTCATCCCACTGTCGATACTGCCTAAAGAATTAATTTTATCCCCACAAAATAATCCTGATATTTTGCTTGCTAACACATGGCCTGCCATGACTACTCTCTCATTGTTAAAGCGCTACTTTAATAAGATAAAACCACCTGATTTCGACCTTGTGCTTTCGCTTGGTAAAGGGCGATATCAGCGCGATTTACTAACTCTTCTGGTTTTTCTGTCTTGCGATGTTCAGCCACCCCACAACTTAAGGTGACACTGATTTTACTCCCATTAACCTTGATGGTTTTCGCTGCGACTGACTCTCGCATTTTTTCAGCCAACTCATTAGCTTGACTGATATTGGTATTAGCCAATAAAACTAAAAACTCTTCGCCGCCCCAGCGACATAACAAGTCGGCATCTGTTAAATGGGATTTAAGCACATTCGCTGCAGATTGAATGACAAGATCGCCAATGTTATGACCATATTGATCATTCACTTGTTTAAAGTGGTCAATATCGAGGATCAGCACTGACATAACTGTGCCATCTACCACTGAGCGAGATAGTGCCTGAGCAAAGTAATCTTCAAAAACTTGTCGATTGGCTGCACCAGTTAACTTGTCTGTGGATGCCATTAACTCTAACTTTCGCTGATATTTACCTATAGTCATATTGGCAATAAACAATATCCCTAAGGTCACAACCAAACTCAAACCAATATTAATCCAAAACGTCGTTAGTAGTTTTTTCTCTGCTTGCACTTCGTCTTGTTCAACCATCAAGTACCATTTGAACTCTTCAACTAAGCGGCTGTTTAAGTAAATCGTTCTGTTATCTCTATGGTAAGAAAATGATGCACTAGGACTGGTGAGAATTCGAGTCGCCAGCTTTTCTAGCCCTGCACTACTCTGTAATGTGGTAGCACCTTCAAATCCACTGCTGTGCAGCTTAATATTGCCCTGCCTATCGGAAAAATATACTCGGCGGTTATAACGTGTTTGGTACAGATCTATCAGTTTTTTAACTCGCTCAACGGCAAGTCCGACTCCAGTAACACCGATAAAGTTACCCTCAAAATCATAAACTTTGTAGTTTACATAAATCACGGTACGATTTTTATCAGCAGTATCGGTATCAATATTAACTTCGTAGTCTTCATCTTGCGGCAAAGAGCGCACTCGAAAATACCATGCATCGTCATTAGAGACGTCTTCTATTTTTCTCAGAACCCCTGAAGAATGATAATAATTTCGGCTCGCTTCTGATACAAAAAAACTGGTCACTGTATCGTATTTGTTTTGAATTTCTCTCAGGTAGCGCACTAGCTTTTCAGGTTGCTGCTCATCATTAATCGTCCAATCACGGACAAAGGTGTCTTGAGCCATCAAAGATGAAATAAAGATAGGGCGTAATAAATCTTGCTGAATTTCGGAATAGATATTGTCACTGGTCAGTGGCAATGTGTTGTCTTCAATCTGTTCGCTTAACGAGTCATGTGCAACTTGATAGCTAATACTGCTTGTTACTATAAATGCAGCCAAAAGTAGAATGGATAATATCCAGATAAAACGTTTTTTATCGTTCCAAACTTTATTTCCCATAATGCCCCTAATAACTTCATCGCGCATAAATTCAGGCGAACCCCAGAGAACGGGTTTCTGTGAACATGTTAACTCAATGTAAATACTAACTGAAAAGCCTAAGTGACGCACCGATTTTCCAATTAGCTTTACAATTTGCCAACCGCACTCAATTCGTCAGCGACAAAAATGAATAAAAAAAGCCCTGCAAATGGGGGAATGCAGGGCCGTAAGATCAAACAGAATAAATAGGGTTGTAATTAACTTCCAGGAAGTAGGAAGAGTACAGCTAAAACGCAATCTCCGATGAAAAAGACTAAGCTTTCAACAAATTACGGCGAAAGTATAATCTTGCAATATGACAGATTAGCGACACAAAAATGACGAAACGATGAAGCTGAATGTGTACGGCCTAGGCCCGCCTCTACTCAGATTCTGGCGCAGTTAAATAGTGTTGCAAGCACTGTCCTGGTACTGAACTAGGGGTCGCAACCGCGAATGCTGCCCAACGAGCCCCTTCTTCCATCGCTTCTTTGATACCTCTTTGCTGACACAAGTAATGGATCAGCCCTGCAGCGTAGGCATCGCCAGCACCTGTTGTATCAACAACCTCAGCTAATACTGCAGGCACATGCACTTGTGCGTCTTTGCTATAAGCGACTGCACCATTTTCACCATCTGTGACCACAAAGTAACGTAAAGACTCACCAGCAATTTGCTCGGCAAACTCCCATTTATCTCCAATACAACGACCTTGCATATCAGTGATTGAAGCAATAAGCACATGACAAGGACGAACGCGTTCATCTTTGGCTAATTGAGAGACGACAAGGCAATCGTTTAACGCCGAAGTCGTCCAGCCACTAATGCCTTTTGCTGATGAATTAGTATATAGCGCATCAAACTGCTGCCATTTCGGCGGAGAGGGTAATTCAAAAACTGGCCGTTGTGGGCGAATGATTGTGCGCTCGCCATCAGGCGTCATGACCAACAACATTTCACATGTGGTTCCTTCAAAACGCTCGACAAGCCGACAATCCAACCCTTGAGTACTGGCTTGCGCCAATATCCAGTTACCCACCTTATCATTACCCACTTGGCTCACTAAAGACACCGAATGCCCTGCCCATACCAAGCCGATGCCTGTATTGGCACCGCCGCCGCCCAAACGTGAGCCGCCGTCTTGATAATGAAAGCGACCACCTGTTTGCAGTGGTTTATCAAGCTGCAGAAGTCGGTCACAATTGATATTGGCAAGGAGTAATATATTAGCCATAGCGCTCTCTGTCTGAATTATTCAACCGCAATGAAACCATCTCAATGGAACCACAGTCATTTGAGTGATATCAAAATCAGTATACTGCAAAAACAAAAAAGGCAGTGAAGATTATCACTGCCTTTAATTTCACGATATTTGCTAGACGATATCAGCTGATTATAGCGAAAGCTTACATGTCTTCTGGTCTGAGTGGTTTGCGTAATTGTGCACGGACATTGTCCATACCAGAGTAAAACTCTTTCATCATCAGCAAGCCCATCATTTTACCATTATCGGTCCAAATCAAATTATCTGGATCGTTCGGGTCATTTTTAATTGCGCCAATCGCTTTCATTGAAGCCATTTCTTTAAACAAGGCAGTGTCTAAATTCACACCAAAGGTTTCACGGAAATATTTACGTGATAAACGGCCTGAGAACATACCTAATAAGAAGCGATATTGCATGACTTCTTTTTTGCCGTATTGCTTTTGTTGCTCAACGCCCATCAGGCCGTTCTCAACACGTTCTTGATACTTTTTCAGCGAGAAAGTATTCACGTATAAGGTGTCATCCAAGAAGCTGAAAGAGCCTGAACCAACCCCTAAGTACTCATCATAATCAATCACATACTCATCAAAGCCTTCGTTGTTGGCTTTACCAAATGCCCAACCTGAAAGTTGCGTATATTGACCGTTTAAGCTGTTAAGGATTTGACGATATTGACGGGCCATATCACCGTGCGGCGCAGCCAGTTTACCCTTGACGCTTTTACGTGTTTGGTGAGTAATCATCAACGGGTAAGTTGTGATTTGGCGCGGATCTAACTTAGATGCCATATCCAAATCATGCTGGATGATTTCATCTGTTTGACCACGGAAACCGAAAATCAAATCGACATTAATGATAGGGAATAGCTCTTTAGCCGCCATGATTTTATCGAACGTCTGCTGACCAGTACCAAACTTTTCAATTCGGTCTGTCATGGTCAAGATATCATCATTAAAGCTTTGTACACCAATAGACATACGGTCGACTAAGCCTTCTAACTGCTTGAAGCCTTCGCTATCGAGATGCTGAGGATCGGATTCACACGATACCTCTTTAATATTTGGGAATAAGGTTTTTGCATGTTCAATGGTACGTGCTAACTCATCTTCTAATACCGTGGTAGTCCCGCCGCCGATATACATAGATTCGAAGTCATAACCTAAGTTTTTCACCATATCCATTTCTTTACGTAAAGAAACAAAATAGCGACGGGCTTTGTCTTCTTTAAATAAGAAACGGTGGAAAGTACAGTAAGAACACAAGGTATGACAAAAAGGCACATGCGCATAGAGCATGTACTTTTTACCTTCAACTGGCTTTGGCATCATTTCAGCAGATACAGTGTCCAATCGTAAATTACGATCAACATAAAACTGCATCACTTTCTCCATCGCACTGATCATCCAGTCTGGCGTGGTAATGTTCGCTTGATAAGGCGACTGAATAATGGTGTCTGATGGTTTAATTATTGATGACATAGCATTTCCTACCTTAAGAATGAGCAGACTCGCAGCTCATAGCTGCAGTGTGAGCAGAATACTCTTAAATCACTGACCTTTGTGTGAACTATCTATAACTTAACGTTGAATAACAAGCCAAGGAGTTAATTTTTACCAAGGAGATCACAGATTAGCACCTGTTAAATAATTAATCACTAATAAACAATATCACTATGTTAATTATAAGAAATGTCTATGTTTAAATTTTGATCTATCAAAGTCAGATACAAAAATACCCTCAAAAGCGATGCCATTGAGGGTATTTTTACTTAAATTCCAAGACGACTAGTCTCTGTATTTAAGCTCGCCTTTTTCTTTGATTTCATCATACCAAAGGTTGTGATGCTGCTTAGCCCACTGCTCATCACAGTAACCAGACACCATACAATCCATACCACCTTCAGACATAGCTGTTGCCATGAAGATGTGAACGATAGAGAAAGCACAGATAATAATTGCACTCACTGAGTGAACAACAAGAGCAAGTAAGCTTAGGTTACGGCTTGGTTCAAATAAGTTCGGGAACAGTAATAACATTCCTGATACTGAGATGAATAGACCAAATAGAGCAAATGCCCAGAACCATAGTTTTTCACCTGCGTTAGCAAAGCCAGCGTCAGGGTGCTTACCTTTAAATGGACCGAAGTTAATGTAACCACCAACAACCATCATCCATTTAATGTCATACATTTTTGGCATTTGGTTTTTAGCCCAAAGAACAACCATTAACGCCCAACCCAACATGAATGGGATAGCCATGTAATCATGGATTTCTTTAGACAAATATACCATGCTAGACCACATTCCTTCACCGATATACGGTTGGAAGAAGAAACGGCCAGCCAATAGCACTAAACCTGTCAAAATCAATAACATACATGGAATCGCACCAAGCCAATGTATTGATACGTCAAATTTAGACCAGCGATACACCATCTTACCGGTGAAACCACCGTGTAATTTTGAAATACCGTTTATTTTGATAAACAGTAAGAAGATGATGATCATACCAAATAGCGCAGCCAATAACGCTGGCGCTAATAAGTCACTACGAAGTTCGAATACACGTAAATCATAAGTATTGATTGGTTGTGCATGGAACTCACTTGTCGATGTGGTACGTCCCTCTACACCGTCTTTAAGCTGTGCCCATAATTGCGCATTGCCATCTTGAACGGTAAGAGATTCTTCACCACTTCCACTAGCGTGTGCGAATGTCATAACACTGAACATCAATGCGATAACAACGCCAATTTGTTTGAACCACTTGTTCATATTACATCCTCTATGCTATTTGATGCCTAGGTTGCCCTAGGCATCATAGCTAAGCTGACTAACACGTCTGGAGATTAACCCCAAACACCTTTGTTAGCTCCGCGGTAAGCAACACGCTCACGGAAGATAGCAGAAACAATTTCTGCATCACCAGCAAGTAGAGACTTAGTTGCACAAAGCTCAGCACACATTGGAAGTTTACCTTCAGCAACACGGTTAGCACCGTACTTCTCACGTTCAGCATGAGAATGATCTTCTTCAGGGCCACCTGCACAGAAAGTACACTTGTCCATCTTGCCACGGCTGCCGAAAGCGCCTGACTGAGGGAACTGTGGAGCACCGAAAGGACATGCATATAAACAGTAACCACAACCGATACAAGTATCTTTGTCGTGAAGCACAATGCCGTCTTCTGTTTTGTAGAAACAGTCTGCAGGACATACTGCCATACAAGGTGCATCACTACAGTGCATACATGCTACTGAGATAGACGCTTCACCACGCTCACCATCATTGATAGTTACTACGCGACGACGTTGAATACCCCACTCTAAAGCAGAGTCGTTTTCGTTTTTACAAGCTGTGACACAACCATTACATTCAATGCAGCGCTTGGTATCACATAAAAATTTCATTGTAGCCATTTGGCAATTCTCCTAGCTTAAGCTGCAATTACGCTTTTTCAATTTGACAAAGCGACGCTTTGGTTTCCTGCATTTGTGTTACAGGGTCATAACCATAGGTCAGTGCAGTGTTAGCTGATTCACCTAGTACGTAAGGAACAGTGCCTTCTGGGTAGTTAGGTGCAAGGCTTTCACCGTGCATTTCACCCGCGAAGTGGTATGGCATCCAAGTAACACCAGGCTTAACGCGTGGAGTAACCATTGCTTTAATCTTGATGCGTCCGCCTTCAGCACCTTCTAACCACACTGTATCGCCATCACGTAGACCACGATCTGCAGCATCAGCAGGGTTGATTTCAACAAACATTTCTTGTTGAAGCTCTGCTAACCAAGGGTTAGAACGAGACTCTTCACCACCACCTTCGTACTCAACAAGACGACCAGATGTTAGCGCAAGTGGGTACTTAGCACTGTTGTCGTTGTCTTGAATTGTTTTGTACAGCGTAGGTAAACGGTGTACTTGCATATCTGCGTACGTTGGATACTTAGATACTAAGTCACGACGAGGCGTGTATAACGGCTCACGGTGAACAGGTACTTGGTCAGGGAATGTCCAAACAATACAACGAGCTTTAGCGTTACCGTAAGGGATACAGCCGTGCTTCATTGCAACGCGTTGGATACCACCAGAGATATCAGTCTTCCAGTTTTTACCTTCAGCGTGAACTTTCTCTTCAGCAGTTAGTTCATCGAACCAGCCAAGCTGTTTAAGCATGTCTGCAGTGAACTCTGGGTAACCATCTGTGATTTCAGCGCCTTTAGAGAAGCTGCCTTCAGCAAGAAGGTTCTTACCTTTGTATTCGATACCGTAGCGTGCACGGAAGTTACCGCCGCCTTCTAACACGTGTTTGTGCGTGTTATATAGGATTTGAGTACCTGGGTGCTTCTGCTCTGGAGTACCCCAACAAGGCCAAGGTAAACCGTAAGTTTCGCCTTTAGCAGGTCCGCCAGCAGCTTCAAGTGTCTTGTTGCTGAACGTGCCCCAGTTTTGAGTGTGCTCTTTGATACGCTCAGGGCTTTGACCTGACATACCAATTGTCCACATACCGCGGTTAATTTCGCGAGTGATGTCTTCAATAACTAGAATGTCATTTGCATCTTTAGCGATACGCTTAGTGTACTGTTCAGCAAAACCAAGTTTTTGAGATAGACGGTACATGATCTCAAGGTCAGTTTTTGATTCAAATAATGGCTCAACAACTTTTTCACGCCATTGTTGTGAACGACCAGAGTTAGATACTGAACCTTCAGTTTCAAACTGAGTACAAGCTGGAAGCAAGTAAACGCCGTTTTGACGACGGTGCATAACACCAGCCATAGTTGGGAAAGGATCCACAACAACAACAGTGTCCATCTTGTCTAGTGCTTCACGAACATCATCTTGACGAGTTTCAGTGTTAACTGATTGACCCCAGAAGAAGCCCATGCGTACACGGTCTTTTTGCGCTAATTTTTCAGGTGTTTCTAAAACACCGTCATGCCAGCGTGAACAAGGAATACCAGGAGTATTCATTGGCACACGGCCAAGGTATTCATTTTGGTCGAAACGGCTAGAAACCCAATTTCTGTCTAGGTCCCAAACGTTTGTCCAGTGATCCCATGCGCCAGAAGTCAGGCCGTAGTAACCAGGTAAGTTATCAAATAATAAACCTAAGTCAGTTGCGCCTTGAACGTTATCGTGACCACGGAAAATGTTTGTTCCGCCGCCTTTAACACCCATGTTACCTAGTGCTAATTGAAGGATACAGTAAGCACGAGTGTTCGCATTACCGACGTGATGCTGAGTACCACCCATACACCAAACAACAGTACCTGGACGGTTATCTGCCATCATTTTCGCAGCTTGGTAAACTTCTTCTTCACTACAACCAGTGATGTCTGCAACTTCTTTCGGTGGGAACTTCTTCACTTCTTCGCGAATAGTTTCCATTTCGAAAACACGTTCTTGGATGAACGCTTTGTCTTCCCAACCGTTTTCGAAGATGTGCCAAAGCATACCGTAGATGAATGGGATATCAGTACCTGGACGCAATGCACAGTGAAGATCTGAATGTGCAGCAGTACGTGAGAAACGAGGGTCAACAACGATAATCTTAGCGTTGTTTTTCTCTTTCGCGATTAAGATATGCTGCATTGCAACTGGATGCGCTTCAGCCGGGTTTGCACCGATGAAGAAGATTGCATTTGCATTCTGGATATCGTTGAAAGAGTTAGTTTGCGCACCGTAGCCCCAAGTGTTAGCAACACCAGCTACCGTGGTAGAGTGACAAATACGTGCAGAGTGGTCTACGTTGTTCGTGCCCCACATTGCCGCAAATTTACGATACATGTAGCAGCCTTCGTTCGAGAACTTAGCACTACCCATAAAGTAAACTGAATCTGGACCAGACTCTTCACGAATATCAAGCATTTTGTCGCCGACTTCGTTGTAAGCTTGTTCCCAAGATAATTTCTTCCACTTGCCATCAACAAGTTTCATTGGGTACTTAAGACGCTTTTCACCGTGACCATGTTCACGTAAAGCAGCACCTTTAGCACAGTGACCACCAGCGTTGAATGGGTGATCGAATGCAGGCTCTTGACCTGTCCAAACGCCATTTTGTACTTCAGCGTATAAACCACAACCAACAGCACATGCAGAACATACAGTACGTTTGATTTCAGTTGGCGCATCATGAGGTACATCATGAGCTTCTGCTCTACGCATCATGCCAGTGCCCATTAGTGAAGCAGCGGCGATACCACCAGTAGCAATACCTGCATTCTTCATAAATTGACGACGGTTGATACCGAGCGACTTGGTAGCAGCTTTAGGAGCTGCGGTAGACTTGCGAGTTAACTTCATCGCTTATTTCTCCTGAATTAGCCGCGTAAGCTATCGTAGTAGCTACGAATATGCGCAGTTTCTTTGTAACCGTTAGAATCTTTCTTGCTAACGTTACTCTCGGTTGCTTGAGCCACACTCACACCAGTTACGGCGATGGCTGCTGATGCAGCGCTGCCTACGGTGATGGCTTTCAGCAAAGATCTGCGATTCAGATCAGGCTGTTGCTTCTTCATCTTTACTCCCGGTTTAAATCACACCAACTCTGTGGTTGATGCCCTTGTAGGCCTTTACGGTCACTAAACACCATTTGTAAACAAATGGTTAACTAAGTAGGCCAGAAAGGTAAAAACACTTCTAAATGAATAATATCCACAAATTTACGTGGCTAATATATAGAGAGATAACGAAGAAAAAATTGATCTAGCACCTGTTCATATTCCAAAAAAAGACACGGAAAGTAGAAAGCGTTAACTAGGTCAAATTTTTATCATGAGCATTATGGAAGACATCTAGAACGGGGTAAAAAACAGCCAACAACAAATGTTAAAAAAATTAACATAGTGACTGATTTATAAAGAAATAATCTCACTTTGGTATTGAGAATTCTTATTATTTACTTATAGCTATTTGAGCTTAAAAGCTTATTCAATAGTCTTTTTAGCTATGAAGGAATATGACCAGGTGGAATTGATAAATGTTGATGACATCATTAACAATCACATCACCTTCTCTCTTATTACAACCGATTTTACCGGTGTGAAAAACAAGAGGCTGACAACCAATTAATCCACTATCTTCATCGTCCAGCCAAAACGGTAAACAGGAGCTCCAACACGATGCAGCAACAAGGTAATCAGACTGATTTTTTACAAACAGAAATTGGCAAGATTATTGAGTGAATGACAGGAATAACGACTGACATTATTTACAATTTTGATACGTCAGCAGCTTATTTTATATCAATCCAATAAAAACGCCCCAAAGCAATGTGTCTTTGAGGCGTTTTACTCGCTTAGTTATTTACTAATGAGCTTTAGTCTTGATATTTCAACGTACCGTTGGCTTTAATCTCATCGTACCAAAGGTTGTGATGCTGGATTGCCCAGTTTTCATCACAGTAGCCTGAAATCATAGATTCCAAACCGCCTTCACTTAATGCCGTTGCCATCCAAATATGCACAATCGTAAATGCAATTAAGATCGCCGCGCTCACTCCGTGAACCAGTAACGCAACCATAGACGCTTCACGTGGTAAGTCTAAACCAGGTAGCACTAACATCATGCCAGAAACACTGATAAATAGACCAAAGAAGACTAATGTCCAAAACCACATTTTCTCACCAGCGTTAGCAAAACCACTGTCTGGATGCTTACCTTTAAATGGACCGAAGTTGATATAACCACCTACAACTAAGAACCATTTAATGTCATACATCTTGATGGTTTGTAGTGGCATCCACTTAACGATACACATAAGCCAAGACACGATAAATACTGGACCAACCCAATCATGCACTAGCTTACAAAAGGCAATAATACCAGCCCAAATGCTATTACTAACGTACGGTTGAATCGCAAATTTACCCAGTAAAATCACTAAGCCTGTCAGCATTAAGATTAAACACGCAATGGCCATAATCCAATGCAGCCAAATGTCTGCCTTCGACCAGCGCTCGACCATTTTGCCAGAGAAACCTTTGCTTAATCTTGCTGGACCATTAACAAAGTAAAAGATTAAGAAAGCACCAAATACACCCACCAACGCAAGCGCTACTGCTGGTGTAATATACTTATCTCTTAGTAATCTTCCTTCGTTGCCGCCAACATTAATTAGCACCCCAGGTTCGATACCTTGAGCTGTGGTAAAGCCTGAGTCACCGGCCTTAACTGCTCGCCATAAATCTGCTGGGTTTTCTTTCCCTGCCTGCTGCTTACTTGATTGTTCATCTGCCGCTAACGTTGTGGTCGCAAAACCCAACCCCATCACCAGAACTAACAGAGCAAATAAGCTACGCAGTGATTTGTTTAACTGATTGTTTAACATTGTCACTCCTTGCTTGGTTACGGACCACTGTCCGTAACCATTTGCACTGCCTAAACCATATCACCCGTTTTAGGATCGTAGCCCCAAATAGTATTTGGGTTACCACGTTTTGCCATACGTTCACGGTAAATGGTAGATACAATTTCAGCATCACCAGCAAGCAAGGCTTTGGTTGAACAAAGCTCCGCACACATAGGTAATTTGCCTTCAGCAATACGGTTTGCACCGTACTTCTTGCGTTCAGCTTCTGAATGGTTCTCTTCTGGGCCACCGGCACAGAAAGTACACTTATCCATTTTGCCTCGGCTGCCATATGCAGTCTTTTTAGGGAACTGCGGCGCACCGAAAGGACAAGCATAGAAGCAATAGCCACAACCAATACACGTATCTTTGTCGTGCAAAATTAGACCGTCTTCGGTTTGATAGAAACAATCCGCCGGACAAACGGCCATACAAGGTGCATCGGTACAGTGCATACATGCCACTGAGATTGATGCTTCGCCTGGTTCACCATCATTGATAGTGACTACACGGCGACGTTGAATTCCCCACTCTAGAGCGGAATCGTTTTCGTTCTTACAAGCTGTGACGCAACCGTTACACTCGATGCAGCGTTTGGTGTCACACAAAAATTTCATGACTGCCATAATGGCTTATCTCCTCATCAAGTTAATTAGGCTTTGCTGATCTGACACAAGCTAGACTTAGTCTCTTGCATCTGAGTCACAACATCATAACCATAGGTCATCACGGTATTGGCAGACTCGCCGATAACGTAAGGAACCGTTCCTTCTGGGTAGCTCTTCTCTAGGCTCTTGCCTTCGAATACACCCGCAAAGTGGTATGGCATGAAACACTCACCAGCAATGACTCGTGGAGTCACCATTGCTTTAACTGTGATCTTAGCGCCTTCTGGACTGTGAACGAATACGTCATCACCATCACGTAAGCCGCGATCTGCTGCATCTGCAGGGTTAATCTCAATAAACATTTCTTGCTGTAATTCTGCAAGCCATGGATTTGAGCGGGTTTCTTCACCACCACCTTCATACTCAACTAAACGACCCGTCGTCACTGCCAATGGGAAGTCTTTTGAGAAATCTTTGTCTTGAATTGTCTTATACAAGGTTGGAAGACGTGCAACCATACGGTCTTCGTAAGTTGGATACTTAGACACTAAGTCACGACGAGGGGTATATAATGGCTCACGGTGAACCGGGATATCATCTGGGAAGTTCCAAACAATACAACGGGCTTTCGCATTACCGTAAGGGATACAACCATGCTTAATCGCAACACGTTGAATACCACCAGAAATATCAGTTTTCCAGTTTTTACCTTCAGCATGAACTTTCTCTTCGGCGGTTAAATCATCCCACCAGCCAAGCTGTTTAAGCATGTCAGCGGTAAATTCAGGATAACCGTCTTGAATTTCGCTGCCTTTAGAGTATGAGCCTTCAGCAAGAATGTTGTTACCTTCATGCTCAACACCGTAACGAGCACGGAAGTTACCACCACCGTCTTTCACTTCACGGCCCGTGCGGTACAAAATTTGTGTACCAGGGTGCTTCATATCTGCAGTCCCCCAACATGGCCAAGGTAAACCGTAAGTTTCACCTTTTGCTGGGCCACCTGGTGCTTCTAAGCTTTCAATATCGAACGTGCCCCAGTTTTCTTGGTGCATTTTCAAGCGCTCAGGACTTTGACCTGTATAACCAACAGTCCACATACCTTTGTTGAATTCACGAGTCATATCTTCAATCAACGGCTCATCGCCATTCACTTTAATGTGCTTACAGAATTCAGCATCGATGCCCCATTTTTTCGCCAGCTTGTACATGATTATGTGGTCAGCTTTTGATTCAAATAATGGCTCAATAACTTGAGTACGCCACTGCAGTGAGCGGTTAGATGCAGAAACAGAACCATATGTTTCAAACTGAGTCGCAGCAGGCAGTAGATATACGCCATCTGTACGCTCATGCATAACACCCGCCATGGTTGGGAATGGATCGACAACCACTACCGTATCCATTTTGTTCAATGCTTCACGCACTTCACGACCACGGGTTTCGGTATTGACTGATTGCCCCCAGAAGAATGACATACGAATGTTATCTTTCTGCGCAATCTTAGATTTGTCTTCAAGTACACCATCATGCCAGCGTGAGCATGGGATACCCGTCGAAGTCATTGGGTCTTGACCTAAGTGTTGGGCTTGGTCGAAGCGGTTTTTAACCCATTCGTAATCAAGATCCCACACATTACACCAATGCTTCCAAGAACCGGTCTTCAAGCCGTAGTAACCAGGTAAAGTATCGAATAGTAAACCAAAGTCGGTTGCACCTTGTACGTTATCATGACCACGGAAGATGTTAGTACCACCACCTTCAACACCCATGTTGCCTAGCGCTAATTGCAAGATACAGTATGAACGCGTGTTCGCATTACCGACGTGATGCTGAGTACCACCCATACACCAAACCACAGTACCAGGCTTAGTCTCTGCAAGCATTTTAGCCACACGGCGCATTTGCTTTTCAGGTACACCGGCAACATTTTCAACTTCTTGTGGATTCCACTTTTTCACTTCCTCACGGATACGTTCCATACCGTATACACGTTGGTCAATGAATGTTTGGTCTTCCCAACCGTTTTCAAAAATATGCCACAACAAGCCATAAATGTAAGGAATATCCGTACCTGGACGGATATGCACGAACTCGTCAGCTTTTGCTGCAGTTCGGGTGAAACGAGGGTCGACTACGATAATTTTCGCGCCGCGCTCTTTACCTTCAAGGATGTGTTGCATTGAAACTGGGTGAGCTTCACAAGGGTTCGAACCGATGAACATCATCGCTTTCGATTTACGAATGTCATTAAATGAGTTCGTTTGCGCACCATAACCCCAAGTGTTTGCAACACCGGCTACAGTGGTAGAGTGACAAATACGTGCAGAGTGGTCGACGTTGTTCGTGCCCCACATTGCCGCTAATTTGCGGTACATATAAGCTTGTTCGTTCGAGAACTTCGCACTACCCATGAAAAATACTGAATCAGGACCTGACTCTTGACGAATATCTAAGGCTTTTTGGCCTACTTCTTCAATCGCTTGTTCCCAAGAAAGTTTTTTCCACTTACCGCCTTCAAGTTTCATTGGATACTTAAGACGCTTTTCACCATGACCATGTTCACGCAGTGCAGCACCTTTAGCACAGTGGCCACCAGCGTTAAATGGATGATCAAATGCAGGCTCTTGACCTGTCCATACACCATTTTGAACTTCAGCATAAATACCACAGCCCACTGAACAGTGAGAACAAATAGTACGTTTTACTTCGGTAGGTGCATCATAAGGTACATCTTTCGCTTCAGCTTTACGCATCATGCCTGCGCCCAGCATTGAGGCTGCAGCAATACCACCTGTTGCCAATGTGGCTGATTTCAAAAACTGGCGACGATTGAGTCCAAGTGCAGGTTTATCTGCGACTTCAACTGTCTCTGTTTTGCGGGTTAATCGCATCACATATTCTCCTTTAATTACTTACTACGTAAGGTGGCGTAGTAACTACGTACATGGTCTGTTTCTCTATAACCATCACTTTTATCCACACTTGATGTGGCTTCTGGTGAGGCAGCTAGAGCTTGTCCGCTAACAGTAGCAACTGCGCCAGCGGCACTACCGACAGCCAATGCTTTAAGCATTTGACGACGATCCATGACGGAAGCTTGCTTCTTCATAGTCTCTCCTTAATGTAACGCTAAAATAAAAGGGTCTTGTTTACCCTAGATTAAGTGGGAGTCTCCTCCCGTTTCGGTCTACGCCACTGACAATGTCAGTGGCGTAAATCTTTGCCCCATCAATCACGAAATTAAGATGCTAATTCGTTTGTTGAAGGTTCAATTTTCTCTGCTGACTCAGCGGCTTTAGCTTCAGCCTCACTGCCTGGGCAGTTCACTGGAATATCTAAGCTAAGCTGTTCAAACTCATTAGCTTCAATTTCAAAAAAGGCTTTTGCCAGTTTTGCTACTGGTGCGTAAAAGGCTGCACTGGGAGTTTGTTCTAATGTGTCGCAAAAACGCGCAATCCAACTACCAATATGGCGTTGGTAGAAAGCTAACTGACGGTAACCAGGAGCCTCTAAAATTAATGTACCCATGACTTCACATAATGCAGCCACATGATCTTCTGGCTCTTTTACTTCGTCTTCACGAGCAAAACCTAATTGCAGTAAATCTTGACGTAAAAGGGCTAATGGCTTGTCCATTAGTGAGCCTGTCATAAACCAACTTGCGTATGGCAATACTTCACCACGACCCACGCCGTAGAAAATATTGAAGTATTCTTGCTCAAGCTCTTCAGCGGTATACTTGGTCGCAGCTTCTTTCAAGCCAAGCCAAGCCGCTGTCATGTCATTGTCTTCTTCAGCATCAACTTCAAGCTCAGCTAAAAATGCGAGCAACTCGGCGTTAGGCTCGCGACGTAACAAGGCTGCCAATATTTGGTAAATATCTGCCCGTAGCTGATCGTTTTCTGAAATTTCTCTAACTAATTCGGTCATATCTGATC
>BCQL01000091.1_pt1 | contig 18805 bp, 19 predicted proteins | sample 1008151 | NCBI WGS metagenome assembly BCQL01 (sample SAMD00035459, study PRJDB4067) | museum specimen metagenome | biome: marine biome; feature: sea shore; material: organic material | host: Otohimella japonica | place: Japan:Kanagawa | collected 1927
AGCAAATAGCGGGAAATGGATTTGAACCATTGGCCTTCGGGTTATGAGCCCGACGAGCTACCAGACTGCTCTACCCCGCGTTATAATTTCTCCTACACCATATCATGATAAGCTATTTTCCAGTAAAAAACAAGATAAAGTTAAATATATATAGTATACTATTTTAAACTTTAGTTATTATGATATAAATCATAATAATGAGTATTAAAGAAACAAAAATACAAATTTTTTGTATTCTTTTAAGTAATGGCTCAACAGTGTAGACACTAATTAGTCGATCCTGAGTTAAAATATCAGCTGACTTTATCCATAACTGTCCATCATACCAACCAGATTCTTCATAAAAAATCGTAGCACTAGATAGACGCTTTAAAATATATGACCATCCTAAATATAACCGGATAAGTAAAAGATCAATTATCAATAAAGAAAATATAGTACTATCTACAACTATAGAAACTGATATTTGTATAGAATGTATTGTTATTAATGAACATACAATACTAAGAATAATTGATAAACAAAAAATCTTTATGAGCTTTCTAGCAAAGATATCTAAAGTAGCTGATGACCATGTAAACAGTGACGATTTTTTTAATGCTTCATATTCATTGATTGGTTGCTGATCAAAAGGTACAGGACACACATTTTTATTTAATACCATATTGTAAGAAATACTTTTTCTAAATACATTTAAGTGTAATTTTAGTACTTATAATATGCTGACAATACAATAGTAAAACCTAAAAAAAGTATAAGTGTAGTACCAATTAAAACTTCTAAAATATTTAGTGCTTTACTACTATTAAATACTTGGCTTTGTACTCCTAAACTATTTAATCCTTCAGATTTTGGATTATTAATCAAAATAAATATTATTAATAGCAAACTTATAATATACCACAAAAACTTCATTATTTATATTTCTTGAGAAAAATAAAATATAATAAATATATACAATACAGAAAGTAATTCACTGAATTTTTTAATTATTCACCTTGTACTTTTAATAAAACAAAACCTAATGTTAATCCAATTAATACCATTACAAAACTTAGTACTGCTGCGCTGATTATTTCTGTTCCCATTATTATTCCTTTACTATTAATATATTATCTTTTAAGTAAACTCTCACTAAAAACCATTTCTTCCCCATACAACTAGTGCAATTGAAAACGTAAAGACAGCCATAAAAGCTCCCCAACCTAAGCTAAGAATATCCATAAAAAATCTCCTGTATTCTATTTAAAGAAGTAAACACACATATTTACTTATATTTAGTATATAATAATAAATATGAAAATTGCATATTTTAATCAATGAATCTTCAATAAGCAATATACTTTGACTATAGGGTATAATATTATTATATTCAATGAATACACTTCCATATACAGCAATAAGATATTAATTACGCAGAATTCATAGAAGTATTTTCATTAATTCAAGTAGTATGATTCATACATTATTAAATTACACGATATTTATAAATGCAAAATATATTAAATGCAGAGATTAAAACACTCAACAAAGAAACACTTCTAACACCACGCTTTTATACTACAGACTTTGAAGAAATGGCTAAAATAGATATATCTTTAAATCAAGAAGAATTTGAAGCTGTGCTAGAAGAGTTTCGAGCTGATTATAATAGACAACATTTTATTCGAGATGAAGAGTTTAATCAGACCTGGGATAAATTAGATACTAATACAAGATCTTTATTTATTGAATTTTTAGAGCGATCATGTACAGCTGAGTTTTCAGGCTTTTTACTTTATAAAGAACTCTCAAGAAGATTACATATAAGTAATCCAATAATTGCAGAATGTTTTTTATTAATGTCTAGGGATGAAGCAAGGCATGCTGGTTTTTTAAATAAAGCTATGGGTGATTTCAATCTGTCATTGGATCTAGGATTTTTAACAAAAAGTAGAAAATACACTTTTTTTGCGCCTAAATTTATATTTTATGCAACTTACCTTTCTGAAAAAATAGGTTATTGGAGATATATCACAATATATAGACATCTAGAAAAAAATCCTCAGCATCGTATTTATCCTATTTTTCGCTTTTTTGAAAACTGGTGCCAAGATGAAAATAGGCATGGAGATTTTTTTGCGGCTTTATTAAGATCACAACCTCATTTTCTTAATACCTTTCAGGCACAATTATGGTGCCGTTTTTTTCTCTTAAGTGTTTTTGCAACAATGTATTTAAATGACTTTCAAAGATCAAAATTTTACAATGCAATAGGGCTTGACTCACGTCAATATGATATTCAAGTAATTCGTAAAACTAATGAGAGTGCTTCTAGAATCTTTCCTATTGCTCTTGATGTAGACAACCCTAAGTTTTTCAAGTATTTAGACGAATGTGCTAAAAATAATAATTATTTACTTTATTGTGATAATAATAATAATAACAAAATTGTATGTTTTATGAAAAAAGTACCTCACTATTATAGCCTTGCTCTCAACTTACTTAAACTTTATGCCATGTCCCCAATAAAATCTCCAAATATGATTAACACGATTAGATAGATAGAAACTATCATAATAATGAAATAATATTAAATCCTATATTTAATATTATATTCATAATGAACAACACATTTTAGTGTAAGTTTGAATTTATTTTATGTACTTAGTTTTTCTTTAGCCTCATACATAACCTGCAATGTAATTAGATTATAATTGTATTGCAAAGCGAATTTTTCAGTATTTCTTTTTACTTTTCCCCTCACAAAGCCCGGTATTTTGTTTAATTCTCTTAGTGCATCTGCAGACCATATAATATCGACCTGCATTGTTAAAGTATTAGTTAGAATTTCTGTTGTATCATGGCCACCAAATAAATCCAATAAATGATCTTCCATTCCTAACGTAAATGAATTGTATATTAGATCGGCTATTTGATTGGTACCTTCATAGCCTAAAAATGGTTTATAACTTAATGGAAAATTTTGAATATGTACTGGAGATGAAATTACACCACAAGGTATATTTAAGCGTTTACCAATATGTCGCTCCATTTGAGTTCCAAAAATAGCATTTGGCTCAGTTTCTGCAATTAAGTCACCAACAGAATTATGATCATCTGTAATAACTACTTCCGAGCAGTACATGTCTACTTTTTTACGAAACCATTCCTCATCATAAGTACAATATGTACCAGACCATAAGACATTAATCCCCATTTCCTCTGATAAAATTTGAGTCATAGCTGCAGCATGTGTTGAATCGCCAAAAACAATAGCTGTTTTCCCCGTTAAATTTTGACAATCGATAGATCTAGAAAACCATGCTGCTTGTGAAATATATTTAGTTTGTTTACTTAAATAATCCTCATAATTATTTTGAGATCCCAGTTTAGTGATAATTAATTGGATGGCTCTTACACAAGAGTTAATATTCATAATACCCATTGGTGCAATATCAACAAAGGGCATATCCAATTTAGTTTTCAAAAATTTTGCAGCTAATAATCCAGTTTCTCTGTAAGGCACAAAATTAAACCAGGCTTTTGGTAATTCTTTAATATCATGCACAGATGCATTTTCTGGTACAATATAATTAATTTGAATATCTAAATCATAAAATAATCTTTTTATGTCGACTAAATCATGCTGATTATGAAAACCTAGACTTAACATGCCAATAATATTGACTGAAGGCTTACTAGTTTTTTGTTGCTTTAATATTTTATTTTTGACTGCTTTATTAATATAAAAAGCAATAATTTGCTCTAATGTACGATCACTTGCTTGAAGTTCATTTACCCGATAATGATTTACATCAGCTAAAATCACATCTGCATGTGACTCTAAAGATGCTCTATTAACAAAATTTTGTAAGTCTTCTTGTAAAATACTTGATGTACAAGTTGGAGTCAGTATAACTAAATCAGGTCGCTCTTCTTTATCTTTTCTCGTAATATTATTTACAACTTTTTCTTGAGATCCTCTTGCTAATACATGCCTATCGACAATGCTTGCTGTAACAGGAGTAAAATTACGATCTCTTTCTAACATAGATCTCATTACATTGGTACCCTAAATAGTTTAATAAACTATTCGGCTTCAAAACCGTACGTGAGATTTTCATCTCATACGGCTTTTCTTAAAAAAATAGCATCAATAAAATTTACATTATTTATGTCTTTGAGTCTTAATAGTATACAATTGCTCACCTGTTCACCTAACATCTTTTTTGTATAAAACAGATGGTTATTTGTAAAATTATTAGGTTTAAAATATCGACTCTGAGTAAAAAAATATTTATTAAATATCTTCAGACTACTCCAATTTGAATGTTTTCGACATATCCATTTACGTAACTTCAGATAGATAAGATAATCTAGCAAAGCAAATACTTTACGAGCTTGAACTCCTATAAAATACTTTCCCCATTCCTGTAATATATAATTAATACTCTTAATTAAACTATTGCTAGAATTACTTTGAAATTCAACAAAAAGCAAATTAATCTTTTTTAATAAAAGAATTTGCAAATCTTTACTTGGCTCTACTGCAATAAAAGTATTGTTATTAACTACAAAATAATAGCCAATAAAGCTAAAATTACTAGATGAACTAGTATTTGATAAGATTATAGATTTTGTATCAACTATAGAAGATAATAGTTGAAAACATAGCTTTAAATATGTTTGGTTTGTATGCCCAATTAGTACTTCAGAACCATAATTTATTACTGATACAAACTTAAATGTCTTGTTCTGTAAATGCTTCTTAAAAGTTAATGAAGAAACCAGGTAAGCCACTTCAGAAAAGATTAAATGTACTAAAAATTTACAAAAAGTATTACTTAACTGATAATCTAAATTATCAGCTTGTAACATTTTGCTAGCACAATAATTTTTTTTTAAAATGACAGAAAACATCAAATGTATTTTATGCTTCAGTATGTTAGCAATTGTATTACATATATTAAGCTTCATTATCAAATAAGTCACGCTAATTTGTCTGAAATAAGTTGCTAAATCTAGATTCTTTAAATAGAGTCTATCATTTTGTTCTTGAATAATAGTCTTAACTATTGATACAATAAAATTAGGTCTCTGTACATTTATTAAATAACAAGATTTATCTTGCTTAGCATTGAATTCCGGTTCTAATGCAAATAAAATTAGTGTAATAACCAGTAAATTATACTTAGAATAAGTATGAGGATAAATATTCTCTATACTATTAGACAATAAATATAATTCTAAATGTATTGTTTGAAATGCCTTAGTAGCCATATATTTACAGAGATAAGAATAACTGTCTAATATATTAGTACTATTAGTATAATTTTTTATAACAATATTACAAGCAAATATTTTGGCTGTTGGTGAAGAGATTAAATTTTGTTGTAAAATACATTTCTGATCATGTAAATTTTGAAAAGTTGCCTTGTATATTCTAGATTTAAAATTGGTAATATATAAATACATACTATTCCACACATTAGAACTCCAAAGTAATGTATCGAAATCAATACTTATCTTTTTTCCCATACATATTTTCAATATTAGAGATATACAAATTTATTTAAGTGACTAAGTAAGCATATCTTATTTATTAATTTAAGCTTTTGCTTTCTAGCCAATCCTGTAGTTAACATTTATAATATATTGTAACTATTACTTTGTTCCATGAAAAATAAATCTGAATAGCTTTAGATATGAGTAATACTCCATAAGAATTATTAGTATGTATAGCTTATATGCATACCCCATCACATATAATATATCCTTATACATAAATTAAATTACGTAACCATAACTAGTTTTAGTAATGAAGCTTCCACTCAATATATCATGACTATTTGGCTTTTTACTTATGCTTAAACTTTCATGCGTGCTATTCTCACATTATATCAAGTAAAAAGTATCATTCAGCTATAATGAAGGTAGGAATCGAACCTACTATTTTTCATAGTTAAAAGAAATTATCTAAAACTTCTTCTTAACCTTTCCATTTATCAATGTTATGGCTAACAAATCACACGAAGTAATCATCTCCTAACGGTGCATGCATAATCGCATGCACATTTTTAAATGAACTAGCTATTCTTAAAGTACCAATATGTGCTGGCCCTGCATACATCCAATATGCTAATTTCATAATAACCTTATTTTTATTTACTATTTATATTTACTATAATATTATTAACTAATTGTATCATGATATGAATAGCTTTAAGAGACTAGATACGTTTTCACTATTCTTAATATTTATAAATGAACAATGAATAGTACACAAATACTATTAACTTAAAAATGCCTTCACCAACATTTGGTGGAAGTACTGGTGGTTGGCTTAGAGCAGCTGAAGTAGAAGAAAAATATGCTATTACATGGACAGGTAATCAGGAGCAAATTTTTGAGATGCCTACTGGAGGTTCAGCAATTATGAGAAATGGGGAAAACTTACTGTACTTAGCTAAGAAAGAACAATGTTTAGCTTTAAGTAGACAACTAAAAACTAAGTTTAAAATTTCAGATTTTAAAGTATATAGAATATTTCCTAATGGAGAAGTACAGTATTTGCATCCAAAAGATGGTATTGTTCCAGAAAAAGTAAATGTAGGTAGAGAGGGAGTAAATAATGTATCACATTCAATAGGTCAGAATAAGAATCCTATTAACAAAAAATTTACTACTGAAGGCACTTACGAATAGTAAATACATTACACGTATTGCGTTTTATGAATTTCTATGATATCCTTGTTAAGGACTTTTATTAGTCCCGTTTTATATAAGGAGAGGTGGTAGAGTTGGTTGATTGCGTCTGATTTGAAATCAGATGAACCGGTAAGGTTCCGTGGGTTCGAATCCCACCCTCTCCGGATACATAAATGCTTAGAATCTATTTGCCTGTTACAGCTTGTTCAATAAAATCAATAGCTTGACCTAGTGTGGCAATTTTTTCAGCATCTTCATCAGGTATTTCAATAGAAAACTCTTCTTCTATTGCCATTACCAATTCAACTGTATCTAATGAATCAGCTCCTAAATCATCAGCAAAATTGGCTTCTTCAGTGACTTGTTTTTTATCAACACCTAATTGTTGTGCAACAATGCCTTGAACTCTATCAAAAATATTTGTATTGCTCATAGAATATTGTATCCTCAAAATATATTATCTTTCTCATTGCCTGTATCTATAGTACTTTCTCATTTCACTTTCGAATAATTAATTAAGAATAAATTCTTAACCGGCGCTTTGGTTCCTCTCCAAGGCTTCTAGCTCTTAGATTGAAAAATATGACTAATTCATGCTGTATTTTTCTTATCTTACCCAATCGTGGCAAAAGTTCAACAGATTGCTTTTTCTCAAGAATAATTTTTGCAATAGCATATTTAACTTCGTTTAGTGCTTCTATTTCTAATAGTGTCTTACCATAACAAAATTCTGACCACTTTATAAAAGAAACCTGGTTCAGCTCAAGCATTTTTTTTAATGCTCTGGTAATTTGTATTATTGTATTACTATGTATAGTATATATTGTAATTCTACGTGCACCAGCAATTCTTCTTAATTTAATATTTTGTTTTAAATTTGAACGTAAAGCTAAAATAACATCTGCTTTACTAATTTCTCTTGACAATAGTAAAGGTAATTGTAACGACTGTATAACATTAAAAATATCTTTACAGTTTATACCATACACATAAACTACTAAATAATTTAAAGAATGCTTACTAGATATCAATTCATGTGATCGATAAAGTAAATTTGACTTACGAGTCACATTAAAAAATTCATTTTTAATAAGCTCTTTATTACCTATGACATCCTTTCTAATACGTTTTGTAGGATTGATTTGCTTTTCATTATCAACTTCTTGACAGAGAATATTAACTTGACCATGGTCTAACAATATACGTCTTTGTATAAAAGTATGTGAACCCTGCAATATTTGGTCAACTGTATCTTCTACTTGTTCATGTATAACCCAATTAGTACGCTCATGGATTTCTATAGCTATCTCAAAAGCAGGTGCTGCCTTTCTTTCCAAAATACTCTTTTGAGTACCTCTACGCTTTGCTTCATCATCTCCTAATGTGACATACTGAATGCCACCAACTAAGTCTGATAATATAGGGTTTTTAATTAAGCTATCTAGATAATTACCATGAGCAGTACCTACTAGCTGTACTCCTCTTTCAGCTATAGTACGAGCAGCTAAAGACTCTAATTCGGTTCCAATTTCATCAATAATAATTACTTCTGGCATATGGTTTTCAACAGCTTCAATCATTACTTGATGCTGAAGCTCGGGTTGCGTAACTTGCATTCTTCTTGCTCTTCCGATTGCTGGATGCGGAATATCTCCATCACCAGCAATTTCATTAGATGTGTCAATAATAACAACTCTTTTTTCCATCTCATCTGCAAGTACTCTAGCTATTTCACGAATTGCAGTAGTTTTTCCAACACCTGGCTTACCAAGCAATAAAATTGATTTACCAGTTTCAAGTAGATCTCGCATAATGCTAATGGTGCCAAAAACTGCTCTTCCAACCCGGCATGTTAATCCTATAATATTTCCTTGCCGATTACGAATAGAACTGATTCTATGTAACGTCCGTTCTATACCAGAACGGTTATCACCACTAAAGTTCCCCACTCTTTTAATTGAATAGTCAAGATCATACCAAGAGATATTTCTACCAGATAGATATTCTGGGCCAGATGGAAAGCGTGCTTCTGGCCTCCTACCTAGATCCATCACTACTTCAATTAAGTTTTTTCGATTGGGATGCAATTCTAAAGTACTTCTTATAGATAAAGGTAAAACTTCTAATAGTTGCTCTAAGTCATCTGCAATTAACATATTCTTACTAAGATATATCTACATTATATTAAGTAATTACTTTCTAATGAAAGGAGATATTCTAAATATAGCATAGTAATTATAAAAAGATCATGTTATTATTGATTCAAATTTAGTTATATTTACAGCTCAAAATCCTTAGATTTTAGAAAAATCATCTATTTAAAGTTAAAATACAACCAAAATATGTGAAAGTATGATTATTGTAGAAAAAAATATCATATATCATATACTGAAAAATGTAATTTTAAAACTATAAATAATCTACACTAATATTTCTATACGACTTAAGATCTAAGCTAATGGGAAATTGTTTTATAGGTCGCAAAAACTAAAATAGCTAACTTGACATACGATAGAACTCTAGCTTCAGTGAATTCATAAAGTTAGAAGAATATTATATTTAATATAATTCATATTAAGGGATAAAACTGAAAAGTGAAATTTAATGTACCAGAACTTAAAGGTTTATTAATATCTATAAGAAATAATAATTTGCAATATCTAAGTGTTAAACAAAGTAGTTTTGAAGTTATGGTTAACAAAGAAATTATTAAAGTTTCCAACATATTCACTAAACACGCTCCAACAGTTTCAAATCTAAAAGCTGATTCAATCAATAAACTTACATTAAGTAATAAACCTAACATAACACAAGCCAAAAAATTGATGAGAGTTGAGCCTGAAATATATTTCACAATTGTTTCACCCATGATTGGAACATTCTATAGATCACCAGGACCAGGTGAACCTCATTTTATAGAGGTGAATGATCACGTTAGTATAAATCAAACTGTTTGCTTAGTAGAAGCAATGAAATTAATGAATGAAATTGAAGCCGAAGTAAGTGGTGAGATTGTTGAAATTCTTGTTAAGGATGGAGATATTATTGATTGTGGTCAAGCACTTATGAAAATAAGACCTGAAAAATAAAGCAATAAATTATTTAGGTACTAGATTTTAACTATTGTTAACAGAGTTAAAGAAATCAAAAAGTTGTATGTATAATTAATTAAAACTCACTTACTCGCTTAGCGTATCGTGAGCGTTTTAATTCCTTGTCTCATTAAAGAGGAGAATCTCAATGACACTTAGCTCACAAGAGCAAGAGACAAAGAAAGTTCAAGTTGAGATAGATAAAAATCCTGTGGATACTTCATTTGAAAAATGGGCTAAACCAGGACACTTTTCAAGAACATTAGCAAAGGGACCTAAAACAACAACATGGATCTGGAACTTACATGCTGATGCTCACGACTTTGATAGTCATACTAGTTCATTAGAAGAAGTTTCAAGAAAAATTTTTAGCGCTCACTTTGGCCAATTATCAATTATTTTTTTGTGGTTGAGTGGTATGTATTTCCATGGTGCACGTTTCTCCAATTATGTAGCTTGGTTAAATAATCCAACTACTATTAAGCCAAGCGCACAAGTTGTTTGGCCGATAGTTGGCCAAGAAATCTTGAATGGCGATGTGGGGGGGGGCTTTCAAGGAATTCAAGTTACATCTGGATGGTTTCAAATGTGGAGAGCTTCTGGTATAACTACTGAAAACCAATTATATGCGACAGCCATTGGTGGTCTTGCGATGTCTGCTTTAATGATATTTGCAGGTTGGTTTCATTATCATAAATCAGCACCAAAGCTAGAATGGTTTCAAAATGTAGAATCTATGATGAATCATCATTTAACTGGCTTATTAGGTTTAGGATGCCTAAGCTGGGCAGGCCACCAAATACATCTTTCTTTGCCTATCAATAAATTATTAGATTCTGGAGTATCACCTAAGGAACTACCATTACCACATGAGTTTTTAATAAATAAAGATCTTATGGTGCAATTGTATCCTAGCTTCAATAAAGGACTTCTTCCTTTCTTTACATTAGATTGGCAAACATACTCCGATTTTTTAACTTTTAAGGGTGGTCTAAATCCAGTTACTGGAGGCCTATGGTTAAGTGATACAGCCCATCATCACTTAGCACTAGGAGTATTATTTCTAGTAGCTGGTCATATGTACCGTACTAATTGGGGTATTGGACACAGCATGAAAGAGATTTTAGAAGCTCATAAAGGTCCTTTTACAGGAGAAGGGCACAAAGGTCTATATGAAATTTTAACAACCTCTTGGCATGCACAATTAGCTATTAATTTAGCTATGCTTGGTTCATTAAGTATTATTGTAGCACATCATATGTACGCAATGCCTCCATATCCCTTTATAGCAACAGACTATCCAACACAATTATCGTTATTCACTCATCATATGTGGATAGGTGGATTTTGTATAGTTGGCGCTGGTGCACATGCATCCATATTTATGGTTAGAGACTACAACCCAGCACAAAATTATAATAATTTATTGGATCGTGTTATTCGCCATAGAGACGCAATTATTTCTCATTTAAATTGGGTATGTATATTTCTTGGCTTTCATTCATTTGGCTTATATATACATAATGATACAATGAGAGCACTAGGAAGATCACAAGATATGTTCTCTGATACAGCAATTCAACTACAACCTATCTTTGCACAATGGGTACAAAATATACATACACTAGCTCCCGGTAATACAGCACCAAATGCATTAACAACAGTAAGTTATGCTTTTGGAGGTGATATTGTAACTGTTGGGAATAAAGTAGCAATGATGCCAATATCGCTAGGTACTGCAGATTTCATGGTACATCACATACATGCGTTTACAATTCATGTTTCAGTATTAATTTTAGTGAAAGGATTTTTATTTGCACGGAATTCAAGGCTCATACCTGACAAATCTAACTTAGGTTTTCGATTTCCTTGTGATGGACCAGGACGTGGTGGTACTTGTCAAGTATCCGGATGGGATCATGTATTTTTAGGTTTATTCTGGATGTATAATTCTTTATCTATTGTTCTATTTCATTTTAGTTGGAAAATGCAATCTGATGTATGGGGCAGTATATCTAGCGTAGGCTCAGTTACACATATCACAGGTGGAAATTTCGCACAAAGTGCATTAACTATCAATGGTTGGTTGAGAGATTTCTTATGGGCACAAGCATCACAAGTAATTCAATCCTATGGTTCTGCATTATCGGCATATGGTTTAATTTTCCTTGGTGCTCATTTTGTATGGGCTTTTAGCTTGATGTTTTTATTTAGTGGTAGAGGTTATTGGCAAGAATTGATTGAATCTATAGTATGGGCACATAATAAAGTTAAAGTTACACCAGCTATTCAGCCAAGAGCTTTAAGTATTACACAAGGACGTGCTGTTGGAGTAGCTCATTACTTACTTGGTGGTATCGGCACTACATGGGCATTTTTCTTAGCAAGAATTATTGCAGTAGGATAGATAAGATAGTATGAAATTAGGATAATATAAATATGGCAACAAAGTTCCCTAAATTTAGCCAGGCTTTAGCACAGGATCCAACAACTAGAAGGATTTGGTATGGTATTGCAACGGCTCACGATTTCGAAACACATGATGGAATGACAGAGGAAAATCTATATCAAAAGATTTTTGCATCACATTTTGGTCATTTAGCAATAATTTTCTTATGGACATCAGGCAACCTTTTCCATGTAGCATGGCAAGGTAATTTTGAACAATGGATATTAAATCCTTTAAAAACAAAACCAATAGCGCATGCAATATGGGATCCTCACTTTGGACAGCCAGCATTAAAGGCTTTTACTAGAAGTGGAGTATCTTACCCTGTTGATATTACATATTCTGGTGTATATCATTGGTGGTACACTATTGGTATGAGAACAAATAATGACCTTTATAGTGGTGCATTATTTTTGCTAATCTTATCAGCACTAATGCTATTTGGTGGATGGCTACATTTACAGCCTAAATTTAAACCTGGTCTGGCATGGTTTAAAAATAATGAATCTCGACTAAATCATCACTTATCAGGTTTATTTGGCTTAAGCTCTTTGGCATGGACAGGTCATCTTGTACATGTAGCTATACCAGAATCTCGTGGTCAACATATCGGCTGGGATAATTTTACCTATGTAGTGCCTCATCCAGCAGGATTACAACCATTCTTTACTGGTCATTGGAGTACTTATGCCGAAAACCCTGACAATATGAACCATATTTTCGGCACAAATGATGGTGCAGGAAATGCTATACTAACATTTCTAGGAGGATTTCATCCTCAAAGTCAATCTCTATGGCTTACAGATATGGCACACCATCACCTAGCTATCGCGGTTATCTTTATAATTGCAGGGCATATGTATAAAACAAATTGGGGCATTGGACATAATTTAAAAGATATTCTTGAAGCCCATAAACCACCCAGCGGTAAATTAGGTGAAGGACACAGAAGACTATTTGAAACAATTAATAACTCGCTGCATATGCAGCTAGGCTTAGCATTAGCATCATTAGGTGTTATTACATCCCTAGTAGCTCAGCATATGTATGCTATGCCTCCTTATGCATTCATGGCTAAGGATTTTACCACACAAGCAGCATTATATACTCATCATCAGTACATAGCTGGCTTCCTGATGGTAGGAGGTTTTGCTCATGGAGCAATATTCTTTATTAGGGATTATGATCCAGAACAAAATCAAGGTAATGTTCTTGCTAGGATGCTAGAACACAAAGAAGCTATTATTTCGCACTTAAGTTGGGTATCACTTTTCTTAGGATTTCACACACTGGGGTTATATATACACAATGACACAGTAATTGCGTTTGGTACTCCAGAAAAGCAAATTTTAATTGAACCAGTTTTTGCTCAATGGATTCAAGCAAGTTCTGGGAAGGCTCTATATGGGTTTAATGTATTACTATCAGCATCTGATAGTGCAGCAACTCAAGCAAGCAGTAGTGTATGGCTACCTGGATGGCTTGAAGCTATTAACAATGGAAAAAATTCATTATTTTTAACCATTGGACCAGGTGACTTCTTGGTCCATCATGCAATTGCTTTAGGTTTACATACAACTGCGTTAATACTAGTAAAAGGAGCTCTTGATGCACGTGGTTCTAAGCTAATGCCAGACAAGAAAGATTTTGGCTATAGTTTTCCTTGTGATGGTCCAGGACGTGGTGGTACATGTGATATCTCAGCTTGGGATGCATTCTACTTATCAGTATTCTGGATGTTAAACACAATTGGATGGGTAACATTTTATTGGCACTGGAAACATGTAACTATTTGGCAAGGTAATGTTAGTCAATTCAATGAGTCCTCTACTTATCTCATGGGATGGCTAAGAGACTATCTATGGCTAAATTCATCGCCATTAATTAATGGATACAACCCTTATGGTATGAACAACCTCTCAGTGTGGGCTTGGATGTTTTTATTTGGCCATCTTGTTTGGGCTACAGGATTCATGTTCTTAATTTCTTGGCGTGGTTATTGGCAAGAACTAATAGAAACTCTGGCTTGGGCACATGAAAGAACTCCTTTGGCTAATTTAATTAGATGGAAGGACAAACCAGTTGCTTTATCTATCGTACAAGCTCGATTAGTCGGGCTAGCACATTTTTCAGTTGGCTATATCTTAACATATGCTGCATTTGTGATAGCATCTACTGCTGGTAAATTTAGCTAATAATAAATAGTCGATTAAATTATTTTACAAAATACCAAAACCTTTAATAGCTGTTGATCTAAATATTATAGAACAACAGCTATTATATATTGCCGCTGCTGTCAAAATACATTATTATAAAAATAATTAATCAGAGGGAGATAAATGGCTAGAAAAAGTATGCAACAAAGAGAAATTAGAAGACTAAAATTAGTGAATCAGTATAAGAAACAACGAATAGACTTAAAAAAATCTATTCAACAATCTAAGTCTTTTAAAGAACAATTGCTAATCCAAGCAAAATTACAAAAGTTACCAAGGGATAGTGTAAAATCTCGGTTACGTAACCGCTGTTGGCTAACAGGTAGAAGTAGAGGAGTGTACAGAGATTTTGGTTTATCGAGACACGTATTAAGGGAAATGTCTCATGAATGCTTGTTACCTGGAGTTAGAAAGTCTAGTTGGTAAAAAGAATTGGAATATAATAATACTCCGATCAATTCGATAGAGTATTAACAATTTATATTATCTGTAAGACCTTACAATCCAAATTGGTTACCTCTGCGATATTGTAAATATGCAGCAACAAGTAATCCAGAAATAGTTACAGGAATAAGCCCTAAAACAATACCGGACAAAAGTGGTTCGACCATATGCAAAAAGTATTTTTAATAAACAAAGATTATGATACGAAATGATGATATATAAATTAACTGATCTTCTATCTTAGAAGTAACAGTTATAAAATATTATATCATCATTGAGTCAATATGTAATAACTATCTAAAACCTATAGCTGCCTGCCACACAAAAGCTAATAATAAAAAAAACACTGGAATAACAGGTAAAATATCTACTAGTGGACGAAACATAGCATAAGCTTCGGGTAGCTTTGCTATAATTAATGTAAATTCCATAAATTTGTACCTCAAACAAGTATTCAAAAGTTTTATTTCTACTAATGTACACGAAATATATTCTTTTATTACATTTTCTTCTTAAATTTTCATGTAAAGTAATTCAACAGGATGAATTTTTTTATTTAAAGCAAAAAATCAATCGTTATAATTATAAATATATCTTAAATGTGGAAAAAAATTGTACAATATATGTATTGATCATAATTTATAAAATTGGAGTTTCTATGTCTTTAATTGTTCAGTTGCTTATTTTTATACTAATAGCTTTGTCTACTATATTAGTAATAGGTATTCCTGTTACTTTTGCTTCTCCTGGTCAATGGGCAAAATCAAAAAATTTAGTTTATACTGGATCTGGCTTATGGGCAGGCTTAGTTATTATTACAGGTGTAATAAACTCATTTGTTGTTTAATTATTTGACAAGTTTAGATTATTTGATACCGGATTATCCCCAAAAGTATACATGGATAAAACCGGTTTTTGGTAGAAATTAAAAAATTGACAAAAATATTTAAATTTGTGATCATAGAGGTTATACAGCGGGTATAGCTCAGTGGTAGAGCGCAACCTTGCCAAGGTTGATGTCGCGCGTTCGAATCGCGTTACCCGCTATTCAAATACTATTTAGTTTCTGAAAATTCTGTATCAATTACATCAGCATCAGATTGGCCGGCACTATTATTGACTTTAGATTTACTATCACTATTTTGCTCATAAGCTTTTTGACCAACTTCCATCATTGCTTTTTGTAAAGCTTGTTGCAACTCTGGAATTTGGCTAAATTGTTCTTCTTCAATAGCCTTTCTTAGATTTTTAATTTGCTCCTCAAGATTTTTTTTGGCTACAGAATCTATCTTATCTCCAAGATCGGTAATTTGACGTTCTGATTGATAACAAAAAGAATCTGCTTGATTTTTTATATCAATTTGCTCCCTTTTATTTTTATCTATCTCTGCATTACTCTCTGCATCTGATACCATTTTATCTACTTCATCCTTCGGTAAAGTAGATGCACCTGTAATAGTAATTGACTGCTCTTTACCAGAACCTTTATCTGTAGCTTTTACAGATAAAATACCATTGGCATCTATATCAAAAGTTACTTCAATTTGTGGCACTCCTCTTGGTGCAGGAGTAATACCATCAAGCCTAAAAGTACCTAGACTTTTATTATCTTTGGTGAACTCTCGCTCGCCCTGCAGTACATGTATTTCAACATTTGGTTGATTATCAACAGCTGTTGAAAATACTTCTGATTTTTTAGTGGGTATAGTAGTATTTCTTGGAATAATTTTAGTCATTACTCCACCTAATGTTTCAACACCTAGAGATAATGGTGTAACATCTAATAGAAGAATATCTTTAACTTCACCAGCTAAAACACCAGCTTGTACAGCTGCTCCTATAGCAACTACTTCATCTGGATTAACACTCTGATTAGGATCTTTTCCTATGATTTTTCTTATCACCTCTTGTACAGCTGGAATACGTGTCGAACCTCCGACTAAGACAACTTCATCAATTTTATGAGTCTCCAGCTGTGCATCTTTCAGAGCATTAAGAACAGGGACTTCACATCTTTTAATTAAAGAAGCACATAAGTCCTCAAATTTTGCGCGAGATATACTACGTTCAAGATGCTTTGGACCAGTATTTGTAGCAGTAATAAAAGGTAGGTTGATATCTGTTTGGGAGACATTAGATAACTCCACTTTCGCTTTTTCTGCAGCTTCCATTAGTCTTTGTAAAGCTTGCTTGTCATCTCTCAGATTGATTCCTTCATCATGTTTAAACTCTTTAATTAACCAGTCAACGATTTCACGATCAAAGTCATCACCACCTAGATGAGTATCGCCAGAAGTAGATAAAACCTCAAATACACCATCTCCCACTTCTAAAATTGAGACATCAAAAGTACCTCCACCTAAATCAAATACTAGAATTGTTTCGTTATCTTGCTTATCTAAGCCATAAGACAAAGATGCTGCAGTTGGTTCATTAATGATTCGTAGAACTTCTAGACCAGCAATTTTTCCAGAATCTTTAGTTGCTTGTCTTTGCGAATCATTAAAATAGGCTGGCACTGTAATCACAGCCTTAGTCACTGCCTGACCCAGATATTTACTCGCATCTTCAACAAGCTTTCTTAATACCTGAGCTGATATTTCTTCAGGTGCGAATTCTTTCTTTAGTGCTGGACATTGTATTTTAATAGTATCGCTATCTGAATTAACAATATAAGATGACTGTAACAATTCTTGACTAGCTTCTTCTTTTTTTCTTCCAATAAATCTCTTAACTGAATAGAACGTATTTTCAGGATTAATTACGCCTTGTCTTTTAGCAATTTGGCCAACCAATTTATCACCAGTTTTAGTATAAGCTACAACTGATGCTGTAGTCCTAAATCCTTCTGAATTTGGAATAACAGTTGGTTTACCGCCTTCCATAACTGCTACAACTGAATTCGTAGTTCCTAAATCTATTCCTACAACTTTTGACATATGAATTATGGATATTTATATTAAATGAATATAAAGAATGACTTATTAATATTTTTGTGATTTTAACTCAAATCTATATAATTAAAGCTAACATTTTGTATCATGATGCAAAACTATCCTAAAAACAAGGTGAAATTACCGAACTACAACAACTATTGTAAGAATATTCTATATATTATAGAAGTACAAAGTAAAAATAATAAACTTGCAAGTTCTCTATCTACCTGATACAATTGAGCTGTATCAAGCTATATTCTATCAATGTTAAGTGTCGTAGCTAGACTATCCATTATGCTTAATACACTATATCTTCTCATACCTATACTATATATACTATAAGAGATACAGCTTGTTAGTTATTAGATCTTAAATTCAATAGAGGAGAAGTACAAAAGTGTCAGTTGGTCTTTTAGGAACTAAAATAGGAATGACTCAAGTTTTTCATAATGATGGAACATGTATACCTGTTACTGTATTAAGAGTTGGCCCATGTATTGTAACTCAAATAAAAACTGTTCAATCTGATGGATATAATGCTATTCAAATTGGATACTCTCAGGTAGCTAATCATCTTCTTACGAAAGCAAGGCTAGGTCATTTAAATAAATCACAGGCTCCTGCCTTAAAATATTTACAAGAGTATAAAGTTGCATCTAATCACAATTTTAACTTAGGACAAGTTTTAACAGCTGAACAACTGAGGATTGGTACAAATGTGCATGTAAGAGGTAATAGTATCGGTAAAGGCTTTTCTGGTTATCAAAAACGACACCACTTTAGCCGTGGCCCTATGTCACATGGATCTAAAAATCATAAGCAACCTGGTTCTATTGGTGCAATCTGCACTGGGAATGAGGATTGTTTGAGCAGAACTTGTGCTCTTGGTCTTTGTGCTGAACCTGGATCTATTGGAGCTACGTGTACTTCTAATGATGAGTGCAACAGCATTACCTGCGCCCTTGGTCTCTGTGCAAA
>BCQL01000020.1_pt1 | contig 18592 bp, 9 predicted proteins | sample 1008151 | NCBI WGS metagenome assembly BCQL01 (sample SAMD00035459, study PRJDB4067) | museum specimen metagenome | biome: marine biome; feature: sea shore; material: organic material | host: Otohimella japonica | place: Japan:Kanagawa | collected 1927
TTGTTTGAAAACATTGGTACGGTTGTCGATGGCATAAATACCATTTCAAACGATGTTGAAGTGAAAGACGTACCGAACGCGAAGCCATTGCAAATCCAACGTGGCGAAATCCGCTTTGAGAAAGTGGGTTTCAATTACAATGACGAAAAAGCCGTATTTGAGCAGATGGATTTAAACATCAAGCCGGGTGAAAAAGTTGGTATTGTTGGTCGTTCGGGCGCAGGTAAATCAACTTTAGTGAATTTGTTGCTGCGTTTCTTCGATGTGAATTGCGGCACCATTCGCATTGATGGTCAAGACATCTCACAAGTTGAGCAAGAATCTCTTCGCCAACACATCGGTATGATTACTCAGGATACGTCGTTGTTGCATCGTTCTATTAAAGAAAACATCTTGTATGGCGATCCAGATGCATCGATAGGAGCGGTCATTGAAGCGGCACAAAAAGCCCATGCTCATGAGTTCATTAGTGAATTGAAAGATGAGCAAGGAAATGTTGGCTACGATGTAGAAGTAGGAGAGCGAGGCGTTAAGCTTTCTGGTGGTCAGCGTCAACGTGTGGCAATTGCCCGCGTGCTATTGAAGAATGCACCAATCCTTATCATGGACGAAGCAACCTCAGCGCTGGATTCTGAAGTAGAATCGGCCATTCAAGAGAATTTAGAAGTGTTGATGGAAGGGAAAACCGTGATTGCGATTGCCCACCGACTATCCACGATCGCTGCGATGGATCGATTGATTGTAATGGATCAAGGTCAGATTATCGAACAAGGTTCTCATCAAGAACTGCTAGAACTCGGTGGTGTGTACTCGCAGTTATGGAAACATCAAACCGGTGACTTTCTCTCTTAATTAACGTGAAATCGAAAATGTTTGATTGCCACTGATAGTGAACAAAACACAATACGATGAATTTAAGGGGATCTTAGGTTCCCCCTTTTTTATATGCGCCGCTTGGTGTTGCTTATCGAAACGACAAATAATCTTAATGGATCGAAGGGCATATAATCGCTAAATTACGCCCGCAACGTATCTTTCGCTTGTTGATTACTTCAAAACATATAAAAACGCTTATTAAGACTACTTAGATGGTCTCTGCCTTTGGCTGCGGTTGCACTCACGACTGTTTGGATGACAGTTGAATCTCCTTTTTACTATAAGATGCTCCATGCAAACTGGCTTGAACCTCACTTTTTCACCGTTCCAACGTCTATCGATGCTGACAGGGCAATGGCGTGCTGGCTCTAAATCCTACTTAACGGATTTGGCCTCCATAGCACTCTTGTTGTTACCCCTGACTTTATCGAATGCACTTGCCGTTTTTTTCGGACATGCATTCCGTCTATCTGGATGGGTAGAGTTGTCTCAGATGTTATTTCATCTGTCAGATATCCTCATCAATTTGTACCCAAGCGCATTTTGTGTGGTGGCGGGTTATTACCTTTCACATAAAACAAATGTGTCGAGTGCCGTCTTCATCATTTATTCGTTGATCATGTTCTACTTGATCTCGATAGAAAACGGCAGTTTGTCTACGACTTACATGTTGCCAAACAACCCGCTCTTGGCGTTGTTTAGTGCGATGATGACGTACGTCTATTGCAATATTTTTAAGATACGCTTATTAGAGCCACAAGCGTTGGATTTCTCGTCACGATTACTCAAGCACGTATTGCACTTCTTTTTATTCGTATTGATTGCGTTGGCGGTGTCTCAATTGACCGCTATCATCATGGCCCTGTTTGGCGGGATGATTCGTAGCTTAGGCGTTGACCCTCTCACGTTAGAAGGCGGGATTATTTACCAAACTGTGTTGGGACTTCTGGGTTCAATCGGTATCAATGGCCATAACCTTCTGTTTGCGATTAAACAACAAATCTACGCCGCAACAGAAGCGAATGTTTTAGCGTGGCAAGCGGGCGAAGCTTCCCTTAATGTGATAAGCCAAGGTTTTTACGACGCGTTTATGTCGATGGGTGGCTCAGGTAACAGCATCAGTTTATTGCTGTGCGTATTGATGTTTGCCCGAGAACGTAACCACCAGATGCTAGCGTTGGCGGCGACTCCGTTGGTGATCTTCAATATCAATGAAGTTCTGCTGTTTGGTTTGCCAATCATTTTTAACCCATTGTTGATTGTGCCTTTTGTGTTGGTGCCGTTGCTGAGCTTTATCATCACTTACGGATCCATTGCGTCTGGGTTTGTTCCTCCGGTGGAAAACATCGTTAACTGGATGACCCCGCCTTTGTTCAGTGGTTACGTTGCGATGGGTAACCAAATTGAAGGCTCGTTATTGCAACTGTTCATCATCGTACTTGGCATATTTATCTATCGTCCGTTTTATTTGGCTTACGCGGGCAAGTATTCGGCGCAATTTCGAGCGAATACGGCTTACACAGGTATCGAGAGCTCGTTGTTCAAAACCTTACTCAATAATGTTCGCGATTCGAATAACTCAAGTATCAGCAAGTCGACAGCGCAAAAGCGGCTTACCTCTATTTTAAGGGAAGGGGAGTTAGTGATGTTTTATCAAAAGCTCCAATCGACGAGCAATGTCAACACGTTTTCTTATGAGGCGTTGCTTAGGTATGTCGACAAAGAAGGTAAGCTGCACCCACCTACTTTCGTAAGTGATTTCCAATTGCTCAACTCAATGCCTTTGCTGGATAAGTTGGTGATCGAGAAAGTGTTGGCAGACATGCAACAAATGACGTTATCAAAGGACCGTCGAATTGCGATCAACATTGCAGTCGCGACCATTGAGGAAGAAGAATTTGTTCCGCATTTACTTGCACGTCTTACTCACTATGGGATTTCGCCAGAATGGTTGGAGATAGAAATCACCGAAGAGGCGATTTTGAGTAATAAAGTGTTCCTGATTAAAACCATGGAAGCATTACAAGCTAGAGGCATTCGAATTGCAATGGATGACTTTGGTACTGGCTATGCGTCGTTCCCACATTTGCTAAAGTACCCGTTTGATAAGATTAAACTGGACCGTTCTTTACTGTTGGATGCCAATGATCAAAAAGGCAAAGACTTATATGAAGTGGTGGCGAAACTGGGTCATATTACCCATTGTGAAGTAGTAGCTGAAGGCGTGGAAACACAACAAGAATATGATTTTGTTAAGGCGTGTGGGGTAGATAAAGTACAAGGTTACTTCTTTACCCGACCGCTTCCTCTCTCGGATATTTTACGTGAACAATAATCTCTCTGGCTTTTATCGTCACAATTAAAAAGTTGAGTGGAAAGAGAGGCTTGTTGGCGCTAATGTGCGCCTCCTTGCTTAATTAGCAGGCAAAGTAACAAACCACGTTGACCTAAGAAACAACGGGTTTTATCTAAACCAAAAGAGGGTTGGTCGTCCTAGTCCATGATCTTTTGGTTTAGTTGATAACAACAAGTTAGCTTGTGGCTACCTTTGTTGAGTGACTATTCGCAACGTTGAACGATCAACGCTTTGTTACTCGAATGATACCGTCATCGACTGTCTGTCGAAACTCTCCCTCATTGCGAAACAAATTAAACGGACCTTAATTGCGGCGAACTTCCTGAGCGACTCTTCAGTCGTTTACTAATGGATAAAATTAGCCAAATGAACAATCGATACATCAATCGGCTTTTTACTGTAATTTCTTCCAACTCGTATATAAACGGCTTGTGTAACGTGCTGGTTATGTTACTGCCAGTATCGTTGATTTCCGCTTTCAGTACGTTACTGAGCAACCTTTTCATGATGGCGGGTTATGAGCAAGTTGGCTCAACTGTTGGGGCTGCGAGTTCTATCATCTGGAAGTTGTTCCCGATTTTGTTGTTGGTGTACTTCTCGCAGTTTCTTTCTTCATTGTTAAAAGTCTCACGCGTTAATGTGATTACGCCATCACTGATGATTTATTTTATTGTGTGCAATGAGTGGGGACTACTGCAAGAAGGCACAGTCGTGCCGAGCAACTACCCATTGGCGATCATCATTCCTATTTTGGTGGGATGGTCTGTGCGTGCAATGCAAAACCGCAGATGGTTTATGCGATCTGAGCTACCAAATATCGTCGATCAGTCTTACAACTTGATCATGGCAACGATATTGTTGGTTGTCGGTTATACTTTGATTGGCTATTTGTTGGGACGCGTTTTTTGTGCGGCTGATATCGCAGACTTCTTGCTGCCGAACCTTGATCCATATTCTCTACTAGATGGCGTTATCTACGAGTTGGCGCGCAATCTATTTTGGTCAATTGGGATTAATGGCCACATTATCTTTGCACCATATAAAGCTGAGTTGTACGAAGCGTCACGTCTAGCGATAGAAAACCATGAGTTGTTAGGAACGCCATTACCCATACTGACCACCAACTTCTTCGATTTTTATGCGGGTATGGGCGGGGCAGGTAACACCATTTCTTTAGTACTCTGTATGTTGTTTCTAACTAAGAACCGCAGCTACAGAGCGTTGGCAACTGCGGCCTTAATTTTAAGTCTGTTCAACATTAATGAGCCGATTATCTTTGGTCTGCCCATTATGTTTAACCCTCTGTTAATTGTACCGTTCCTGATCGTACCTATCGTGGGGCTCGTTATTGCTTACGTGGCTACTGCGGTTGGCTTGGTCGCTCCGATGACTGAAATCATGAGTTGGATGACTCCTCCTTTGATGAGTGGTTACATTGGAACGGGTTATACGTGGACTGGCGCGGTGTTGCAGCTGATCATCATCTTGGTAGGTGTGATGATCTATTCTCCATTCTTCAAGCAGATGGACAATATTGGCAACACCAATGCTTTGTTTGCTAAGTCACTTTCTGATGATTTCTTCAACTATGAAGGAGTCGAAAATGGCAAATCGGCAGGGGCTTTTTTCCCAGAGATTACGAGCAAATTTGCAGCGCAAAAACGTATTATTGATCTGAAAAATAATGGTGCGTTCGTCTTGTATTACCAGCCTCAGGTTAATACGCGGACTGGCGAGATTCATTCTCTTGAAGTGTTGATTCGACATCGTTCTGAATCTGGTGAGATTACGCCGCCGACTTTCTTAGATGACTTTGCGAAAGTAGGGTTGATGAGTGAGTTGGATTTGTGGGTAGTTGAAACCGCTTTAAAAGAGGTTGCGCCTTTAGCGGACAAGCCTAACTTTAAGGTTTCAATCAATTTGTCGCCAGAGACGTGTCTCGTCCCAAGCTTCACTGAAAAAGTGCTGAGTATGATTAACCAAAGTGCTTTATCTTACTCGCAAGTGGAATTGGAAATCACCGAAGATATGTTGATTCAAGATGAGCTCAGGACCCATCGAGTATTAACCTCTCTTCGTGAGGCCGGCGTAAAGATTGCCTTGGATGACTTTGGGTCTGGCTACTCCTCAATTGGCTATTTGTCCAAGTACGACTTTGATAAGGTAAAAATTGACCGTTCTCTGGTTTTAAACCTCAACAATAAAAATGGTCGCGAATTGTTTAGATTGACGGCCAAACTGGTAAAAATTACCGCAGCGGAAACCGTAGCCGAAGGAATAGAAACCGAAGGGGAATTGGAGTTTATGGCGGAGCAAGATATCCACTTGATTCAAGGTTTCTACTTCTATAAACCGATGCCGTTTGAAGACGTGTTGGCGTTAAGTTTTTCTACTGCCGAAGAGCAAGATGACTACGACCACTATTCTTTCTAAATAAAAAAGGGAAGCCCCGCAGCTTCCCTTTTTGCTATTGAGTGAGTTTATTTGAATTCAAACTTGCCCTGCATGATTGCCCAGTGGCCTGGGAATGAACAGAAGAACGAGTAGTCGCCTCCTGGAGTCATCTTCTCAGTGCTGAACGTGATCGATGTGCTTTCTCCGCCGCCAATCACTTTAGTGAATGCGTAAACGCGGTCGTCGTTAGGTTTCACGTAGTTGTTTTCAAGACCTGCTGACATCCCTTCTGTACCTACTGATTGTAGGTTCGCTGTATCAGCGATGACAATATTGTGACCCATAGATTGTGCTGGCATCTTACCTGTATGGTTCAGCGTCAGTTTCACTTCTTTACACGTTGCTGGAACGCTCAAAGTCTTGGTTGAAAACTGCATCATATCGTTAGCATCGATGGACACTTCACACTCTGCGCTTGCTTGCGCGCCAAAACTCATTCCAACCAGTGCAAAGGTTGCTGCTAGTAAACGTAAAGACATATAACACTCTCCATATTTTATTTTTGGGCTGACTTGGATTCAAACCGATCCAATGCATCTCATTATCATCGAATATTCAGGTTGAAACCGTGCTTCAATCCGGATATTGACGTTTTGTTGCAAAGTTATACTTATCACTTTATCTATCTGATCATTCATCAACCTGATTTTACTCTGCCGATTTGGCAAAGTGTGAAGATCATCATTTGGTTGATTCAGCCCATTTACATTAATAGAGTTAGTGAGCTTAGCTTGATGGTTTTGTTTAACGTGTAAGTAAATGTTTCAAATGTTTTTATTCTGTAACTTGCTGATTTTAAAGGGCACAAGAATACCTTTGGTTCAAATTCGCTTGCTTGTCGTGATGGTAAAATAGATTTGTTTAATCTGGCGCACATTTTAAGAAATTTGAACTAGAGTCCCAGTTTTTTGTTTGCTTACCGATTGCGTGCGAAATGTCGTCAAATTGACGTGAAAAGACGCTTTATTTTTGGCACTTTTACACCTGTAAGTTGGGTTACATTTGGTTACATCTGTCCGCTGCGGCGCGAAAAAAGTCCCCCTCTATAATGCTGTTCCTTTTTATTGTTGTTTGTATAAGTCCTTAATTATGAGAAAGAATACGCTAGCGATCATGCCAAGTGTTTTAGCACTGGCGATCGGTATGGGGTTGCCTGCTGCACACGCAGGAGTGATCACAGACGCAACTATCGTCGGCTCAGAAAGCCAGTGGTGGAACACTTACAAAGTGATCCTAACGAACGACGGTTCAAAGCCAGTTGAACTGCGTGATGCGAAAGTGACGTTTGATTCAAACCTATCAATGTCGACACCATCTTGGTCTGCGACTGGCATCAGCTACCCGGGAATGAAGTTCACTAGCGACGCGCAAGGTAACTTGTTCAAGAACACGCTTGCGCTGGCTTTTGATAGCGGGAGCTGGGTGAAAACTCAACTTCCGGCAGGTGAACGTATTGAGCTAACGCTCGGTGTGAGCGGCGTGTTGGATCTGACTCTTCTTCAAAATACCATTCGTCTGATTGCTGACGATGAAGGTGAAGTAGGCGAACCAGAAATTTCTCTTCAATTGGCATCGCCAGTGAATGGTGCTGAGTTTGAAGAAGGTCAAGCGGTTGCCATGCTAGCAAACGTAACGGCGACTAATACCAACGTTAAAGCCGTGACTTTCTTTGTCGACAACAAACAAGTGGCTCGTGTAACACAAGCCCCATTCCAAGCAAGCTGGACTTCTGTTGGCGCAGGCGCTCACACGATCAAAGCCGTAGTGGAAGACACCTCAGGTCTAACCCAGCAACAAGCGGTCAGCATTTCAGTAAAAGAGAAGCCAGTTGAACCACCTGTGACACCAGAAGTGCATGAGCTGACGTTCGTCGCGCCTACACAAGGTCAAACATTGATGGTGGGTCAGACAACGACGATTAAAGCACGCGTTGATGGTGAACTGATCTCTAAATTGGAGTTCTGGGCAAATGACCGTAAGTTAGGTCAACGTAACATCGCAGCAGGTCAAACGACGTACTCTCAATCTTGGACACCAAATGAAGTGGGCAATGCGACACTTAAAGTGGTGGTTCTCGATCAGAACAACCAAATGGTTGAGCAACGCAGTATCGCTGTTGCTATTGAAGCTGCTCCAAGCTTTGTTAAGCCAGAAGTGAGCTTCTCTTCGCCTTCGAACGGTTCTAAGTTTGAAAAAGGCGAGGCGGTGTCGATTTCTGTTCGTGCAACGGATGCTGATGACGATTTATCTCGCGTTATCGTGAAAGCAAACAACAAGCAAATCTGTGATTTCAATGCATCAACCACAAACCAGTTCTCTTGTAACTGGACGGCGTCAGAAGTAGGTGCAGTAACGCTAGAAGCGGTCGCGACAGATGCTGAGAATCTAACGGCGACAGCACGTGTGAACATCACAGTTGAAAAAGTAGAAACACCGACACCTCCTCCAACAGGTGGACTGTGTGCTGACTTTAATGTGTACCCAGACTGGACTCGTGGTGATCATGCGACAGGCGGTGACATTATGGTTCATAAAAACATTGCTTACTCAGCGGTTTACTGGACGCAATCTGTACCTGGTAGCGATAGCTCATGGTCATTGCATCTAAACTGTGATGGTACTGAGCCGGGTACAGCGCCAGCGCTATCATTGCGTAACCCAATGGACCCAGTGCGTCTAGAAGTGGCAGGTTGGCCAAACACATTCGTAGTGGCGAGCCCATCCACTCAAGCGTCAAGCACATTAACTATCGCAGCAAGCAGCAGTGATGCGCTAACAGACCTAGAGCAGCTTACACGTTCGTTTATGTCGGCTATCGAACAAGCTGAGAACGCGGGTACAGCATCTATCGTGATTCAATCGGATGTTCTGGATCTTGCTACGCAAGACAAAGGCGCATCTTTTGGCACGGTTGCGGTTAAACAAGCACTGACGAATGCCATTGATATCACGGGTAGCCGTATAGACATTGATGCGATCAATGCACTGAGTGACGATGTGAAAGGCTGGGCACATGCTTACAACCTGATCTTCACAGCTCTTGCGCCTCAAGCGACATTTGGTTGGTCACTAAGCATTGGTGAATTTGCATACGATACGCACTCTGGTCGTCAATCTGTATGGGATGAAGCGTCTGCTTTCACTGCGGATTTGCTTGATAGTTTCGAACTCTACAAAGCTGGTGCTGTTAACAAAGCCGACTTTGTTGCGTTTACTAAGTCGAACGCAACCGCTGCGCTTACTAGTGAACAATGGCATCATGCGCTTGAGTACGTAAAACAAGTAACAGATTATGTTGAAGCGCCTGCAATGCTCGCGAACATGCCGACGGAGCAAACCGCAAACTACTTCATGGGCAACACGCAGAGCGAGCAGCAAATCCGTAAAGCGGCGTACAGCAACGTGTTCGCATTGATGTTTGATCAAGACTCTCAAGCACTAACCAGCAAGATTGAGTTGTACCAAACCGCGAAAGTGCCACTGTACTACGTGGGTGAAGAGCTAGAGCAAGGTTCATTGACTCGTATTGAAGCGCTAAACCAAGAGCTGGCAAACGCTGAAAGCGTCATGGATAACGAAGCTTTCCTATACGAAACGCCGCAATCTCAGTGGGTTCCGTCAACGGTTTACAAGTGGAACGACTTCCTAGATGGCTTGAACGCAATGCACAACATTGGTGTAGCGGGTAACAAGTTCTGGTTGATGAACGATGAAGTTGATGACGCAACCAACATCAAATACGCGAAAGTCGCGATTGCTGCGTTCCTTGCTCAAAGTATGCAAGAGACTATTCGCTACAACGCGTGTGATGAAAACAACTGGTCTGAAGTGAAATACGGCGCGCCTGCGGATTACCCAATGACAGCGAGCTGTGGTCAACTAGGCCAGAAATACGCAGATTACGGTGTAAACCCAGTTTCTGGTTTGGATCATGCGTACTCTTGTCCTCGTGATGACAAAATGGAAGTCAGTGCACTGACCCATGCGAAATGGTATGGCGCACCAGCTCCAGTCTTTGCAGCACCTGATGCAGTACTTGAAGAGCGCGGTCTATTGGTAAATGGTGCGGCAGGTCGTTGGACAAACAACGGTCACTGTAACGATGTTCCAGAAAGCGTAGATACGTCTAAGCAAGTGTGGGAGCGCGACGAGTGTAAGACTTACGTTGGTCAGAAAGCGGGTAAATTTATTTGGGACGGCAGCAGCCAAGAAAGTGTTGAAGGCTGTGGTTGGTGGGGTCGTGGCGTAATCCAAACTACAGGTCGTCAAAACTTCGGTACGCTTAACCACTACCTAGGTCGCTCGCACGTTGACCCATCAACTATTGGTAAAACGATTGACGGCGTAATGGTAGAAGCGCCACCGGCGAACCCACTTTACGCTGAGCTAGACTTCTGTTCTAACCCAGGTCTAATTTGTAGCTCGGAAGAGAACAAAGAGATCAAGTGGATCGCAGGCCTATTCTACTGGGTAACGTCAGTTCAAGCATACAACGATGAAGGCGGGCAGTATGCCGATTGGAATTACCATAACGAACTTAAACAGTATGTAGATAGTGGTCTAAAAGGCTCTCAATTTATCGATGACGTTTCAGGTATCGTTAACCGTGGTTGCCCTGATTTGACTTGTTCAACTGGCGATGTTCACAACGTAAAAGAGCGTCGCGAGAACTTTAAGCTAGTGCTACAAAAGCTTGGTCTTGACCCGCAATAAACGGTAAAGACAAATACGGAGAAAACAAAGCCATTACCGCAAGGTAATGGCTTTTTATTTAATATCAATTAGTTACTCGATTAGTTAGCAAGTATATTGGCAATGCCCTTTTAGTGCTAAACCATGGATTGCATAAAAAATGATAATTGTTGGATATGCATCCAAAGCCTTGGCGTGTGTTGCCGGTTAAGTCGGTAGTATTTGACTCACTCAAAGTTGAGTTCAATTTGTATATGAGAAAGCGTTTTCGCTCAGCTTCAAATTTCTCATGTATATAAGTGCTGATACCCAATACTTGAACCGTGCCCGCACAACGAAAGGCCGTTACTTAAGTGAGTACTATGCCGATATTAAAAGTGAATACATTAAAGAAATGGAGTCGTACATTTCTACCTCTAGGTTTGCTTCCAATCTTAATTGCGTGTGGCGGCGAGTCTGATTCGGGAAATTCAAGTGACCTATGGCCAGAAAATCAAGTAGACCAATACGTTTCAGTCTATGCAGAAGACTTTTACAGCGTTGTACAAAGTAATGACACAGAAGAAGTTTTAGTTAATGTCATTGATAAAGTGGCCCGTTCTGGGGGGGAACGTATCGCGCTGAATGAGATAGAAGTCCTTTCATCAGATCCAAGCTGCCAACTTGTCGACAGTGATGATGAAAGTTTCAAAATCATCTCTGACCATGCAATGGTGTGTGACTATCAATATACCGTAGGTCTTGATGGGTATTCCAGCGGTTATCAAATGATAGGTAAGCGCAGCGGTGTCAGTCGAGTTGTTGTGGCGAATAACGCGCAACAGGCAGAATTAGTCCCGTTTGGTGTTGCTGGTTATCAAGATGAAACGTTGGAAATCAATATCGAGAATGAACTCATCAAGGTTGGCGATAGCACTTCTCTATCTGGTTTTACTTTAACTGACGATGTCATCTTAATGCCAACAGGCAGCACATCGACTGTCACTCTAGATAAAACCAATAACAAGATTTCATATATACCCGCAGCAACGTTCAAAGGCAATGAGCGGATTTTGTACACGCTGGAAAACAGCAGTGGAAACGTACTGGTTGGCTCTGCCGTAGTGACGGTTTCAGAGCGAAGTGCAGTGGGGATCGATATTCCGGACAATATCGAAATCATGGATACGGTTGAAGTGGGTAAGGAAAACACAATCGATATATCACCTTACGTTATCGATAAACAAGACGACAACTTCCAGTTAATCCAGGTGGTTGCATTTGATTCTGCGGTCGCTTTGACGGATGACTCGGACACCGCGAACAAAACATTCACCTTCAAAGTTGATCATGCTGGTCAGTATTATGTGAACGCTATTGTGACTGATCATCGTGGCGGTTTTGATGTGGCATTGATGAAGATTGTCGCGATTAATCCAGCCGAAACAAATTTATGGGATGATCACTATTACAACAATCAAATCTATACTGCTCCTCTCACTAAGAGTGACGCAGATAGTGGTGGTATTCGCAATGACGGCACCTATTTTGACTCTGCACATTCGGCAAATCCTGCTGTAGCGACTTTTAGACCAGAAAACGCTAATTTGTATTGCGGTAGTTTTGGTCGTCTTCCTACATCGACAGAATTAAAAGCAGTTCGGACCAATGACACAGCAAATACAAAAAACTGGCCATTGTCACGCGGCTATATTTCTTTGGATAGTTCAACTTATAAAGTTGTAAGCCTTTCTAGTGGGAGCACATTGACTGATGACGGGCAAGGCTATTACGTTACTTGCGTGAGTAATGGTTCGTTATCGGCTATCGCAATCGATGGGACTGCAGTTGCAAACGATACAGATAAAGCGATTGTTGAGGCTACTTTCTTGATAAACGGAAAAGTAGCGAAGGGAATAACCATAAATGCCTCAGCAACAGGAGATGCAAGCCTTGTAGAGGAGTCATTAATTACAAATAGCGATGGTAAAGTTAGGTTTGAGTTAACAAGCAAAAAAGCAGAAGATGTAGATGTGTCAATTAATGTGGCTGAAAACTTTACAGTATCTCAACGGATAAGCTTCATAGCGGATGTTAATACAGCTCGATTGTCACAAATTTCGATATCCCAAAATAATGCACCAGCTAACGGTCAGTCCACAAACCAAGTTACCGCATATGTTATTGATGCAAACTCAAACCCTGTTGAAGGCATTGAGGTTGATTTTTCCTCAGACAGTTCCACTGCTATATTGAATAGCTCTAAGGTTGAAACTGACGCGGGTGGTAATGCCAGGGTCAGCATAAGGAATACAACAGTTGGGAGTGTAAATATTACCGCTAATTACAAAGAAATTGAGTTATATTCGGTCGTTAGTTTTACTAATCCCGAAGTCCCGTACATAGACTCATATTCCCTTGTATTTAATGGTAGACCCGCAGATGGATTCAGCCACAATCGATTACGCGTTGTTGTTAAGGACAAAATATCAGGTCGGCCTGTATCGGGCCAAACGGTTGGAAACCTGCAAACTGATCTCGGGTATTATTCCGGTGTTAGTGATTCTAATGGGGAAGTGATGTTAAATTTTAGGTCGAAAATACCGGGTACTAGAACGTATACATTCTCTGCTGGTTTTGAAGCTCGTATATATAGTTTTAGCGCAACATTCTCAGCTGTTTCGTTTCGTAGTATGAGCTTTTTGAGTTCCGAGAACGAGACTGAAGGTCAGCTTAATGAGAGTTTTACCAAAACGATATCTCAACCAGACAATACATCTAAAGCCATCATAAAAAGTGTTGAGCTGGTTAAAAATTACGCGCGTTCTGACGGCCAGGACACTAACAAAATAAGTGTCGTTTTAGTTAATGAAAAGGGAGAGCCGATAAAAAATCAAGATGTGGCTTTATCTGTATCGGGTGATGCCAAGATCGTTTATGCCACGAAAACCAATAAAAATGGTGTTGCATATATTTATATAGCCAACCGTGTTGCTGAAGTTAATACTTTGAGATTAATAAATGAAGAAGACTTTAGAGAAGTGGATGTAAACTTTCTCCATCATTAGGAGTTAGCGCGATTTTATTTAAGGCTTTACATTATTGGTGTAAAGCCTTTTTTATTTTTAGCCCTAAACCAGCTTTATTGTACATTTTTATTTTGGTCGTTGTGTAACAGAGTTTCAGCATGAGGCTACGACACATCGTGATTTTAGCTAATAAGGATTAAGGATCTTGACTTAGTTCCATCGATTTACGCAATAAGCCTTTCCAAGTTCTAATGTTATAGGTGATGTTCGTTAGAATTTATTCTGTAATAAATACAAAAATGTCGCGTAGGATTTTTCTTACGCAAGCGTCGTTTTAATTTAACTCTACTCTTAACTTATTATTATTCTTAACTTATTTTTTACTTGATTTTTTTGTTTCATACTTTTTTTTGAGTTATTGGCATGGGAATCTAATTGTAAAATATGATGCTAATTCTGAGTTAGATGAAAAATGTAGTATATGCATTGTGAGGTGAGGGATGAACGATGAAGATAAATTTCGACATTGCCACCTTTGACATCTAAAACAGGAAAGAAAGAGTAATACTATGAAAAAAACAATGTTATCTGCAGCAGTTCTAACTGGACTATTTGCTTTCGGCGCATCTGCTAACCCAGCAAGTGGTGATATCGACGATACGAGTGCAACACTAACTTGGGAAGCAAAAGTTCCAACAGTTGTAACTGGTGAGTGGATCACGATTACAGGTGAAAATGGTAAAGCTCTAACGAATGCGGGTCTTACAATTGACGCTGATGGTTCTTTTACCTCAGACGCTGTAACAGTGGAAGTACGTTACTGGGACTCTGAAACAGGAGTTGCGGGTGAACCTGTAGTAGTTGGTACTGAAACGGCAGCGAGTTCAGGCGTTGTTCCATCAAGCATCACCTATCGTGTTGATTCACCGTCGTTTTCTTCTGAGAAAGGAACTGACCTTTCGACAGTTGATGTGAGTATCTTTAAGGATGACAAGGTTGTAGCACCAAATACGGCTCTTGTTGAAACAGCTGATAGCTCTTGGCAAACAAGATGGAAACTTGCTAGTGCACCAGGCAAAGGTATTTCGAATGTAGTTGCTGGTGACGTGATTACAGCCACGACTATCCTACGTGCAGACGTAGCATTCGCTGATAAATAATGCGGAAAGCGCGGTCTATAACTTAGGCCGCGCAAATTAAGTCTATGAAGAAAATTATCATCTTATTTCTGCTTTATCCTTCTATCGCTCTGTCTTCTAATTCAGTGACTAAAGTGTTGCCGTTATCGGCAGAGATCCAAAATGAAAAGTTTTTCTCATACAGAATAAAAGAATTCAAATTTAAACAACCAAGGTTACAAGTTGAAGTAGATCGAGCTACGGGTGAGCTTAAAAGTATTGAAACCAAGTTGATTGTAACCACGGATGTACCAAGCAGCTTTTCTGCTGGTTATAAAATATCCACTAATGTCTTAGTAAGTGAATGCTTTGATAACAAAGGAAACTCAACTAAGGCTGATTTTGCTGAACACACACTAGATGGCGAAGTATTAAGCGTAGGTAAAGAAATTACGTTGAATGATTTCTTTACTAATAGAGACACGTTATGGGTAGAAAAGGAATTTAAAATCGATTTTGATAATGATGTTCAAGTTGATGTAGAGGATGAGCGTTGTAGTGGAAAAGTAACACTCTCAATAGGATTAGACTTTTAATTAATGACCATTGTACTTAACACTATGAGGTCCCATCGTGTTAAGGTTTGGAGGTATTTGATTTGTTGTTTTTCTGTACAGGATCTAAAAAAAATATAGAAATGAAAAAGATCGATATTAGCTTTGTTAAGTTGACGGTTCTATTTCTTATCTCTATTTTTTTCCTCCCTGCGTATGCAAACTCAAAGTTTATTCCGCCGGGTTTTGAGCATTTTTATGAATACCAATCAAATCAGATCTTATTTACTCTTCCTAATGATACCAGTGCGTCAATTTTAGTTCTTTCTAACTTTGATGGTGTAAAAAACATCGAGGAACCTGAGAAGTTAAAACAAGCGTTGATAAGATCAGGGATCTCTAGCGAGCATATTGACGATGTTATTCAAGCTGTGGTTACAGATCAGCAAAGCGACGAAAACATTTTCTTTGTCTATGACCATTCTCAGAAGCAAGCCGTAATTGAAGTTCCCGCCAACTACCTTTCGGAAGGGGCTACTAATTTAGGTTATACTCAGTTGAGTGAGGATCGTCGTGCTCTGATTTCTACTAACCGCCTTTTCACTACTCATTATCAAGGTTCAACTAATGCGACGTTAACCAACGACTCGACACTTGGCTTTGGTCGCTCACATATCGACCTCGAGGCATCCTTATATGTTGTTGACAGTGGATCTACTCAGTTTGATTTTGATGAGTTGGCGTACACCTATGATTTTGATGGCAATTCAGTAAAAGCGTATGAAACTCATCGCGGAAATACAGTGGAAAACTCAACGTCTATTTTCAATTTTAATCGTGAAGAAGACACGTATGGCGTGAGTTATTTTTCCAATGATAATTTATTAGTTAAAGACGTAGGTAACACGAAAAAACTGTTTTTTGATATGAAAGCGCGAGGGACGATTGAGGTCTTGAGAGGCGACCTAATCATCTACACAAACTCGGTTGCAAAAGGACAGCACAGTATCAGCTATCGTCATCTTCCTCGAGGAAACTATGAGGTTTCAGTGGTATTGAAACCGGTCGGCTATCCAGAAGAAGAGTCCCAAAAAATTATCCACAACAATAATTCAGAAACCTCGTTAAGGGGTTACGATTATGCCGCATCAGTAATGAAGTCAGGCAATACTATTGGCCAACGTCGTTATGAGGAAACTTATCTCGATTTAGCGGGAACTTACTCGTTGCTAAATGACCGCTTGCTAATCGGTGGGAATACTCAACTTGCGAGTCAAGAAGTGTCAGCCGGCATAGGCGCAAACTACACTGATTCGAACTTTAACCTGGGTGGATATATCAATAAATTTCAAGGTGGATACTTATTCAATACTAACTTTCAAATTGCAGATGTGAATTTTGACTATGAGATGTTAGATGCAAATAAAACTCCCACAGATTCAAAGCAGTTGGGAAGCATCCGATACGGTAATAATGACTATGTTCAAGCGACGGCATCTTATTCTTCTCGCATTTATGAAGGTACATTAAGCTTTTATGCAAATCGATACATGGAAACGTATCAAGATTCTAACTTAGAAGTGAGCAATTTAAACTTATCAACGAATTACAGTAAAAATATCTTTAATAACGTTTATGTTGATTTAGGTTATAGCTATCAAAAAGACTTTAATAATTCTACGTTGAACGAACACATATTTTCGATCAGTGTTAACTTCGATCTTAATGACAGCTTTTCATACGTATCCGGTGTTGATTATTCGACTAGAAGCAAAACAAGATTTAGTAATACCCTGCAGTACTATGCCCCTCAAGTAGAGGCTGGCAGCGTATTACTGTCTGGAAGCGCTGATCTATCTCAATATGTAGATGGCAACGACTCACAATCTGTTTATGGGGTTAATGCAAATATTTATAACGATAAGTTTAACGCGAACCTATATGCAAACGGGACGACAGAAGATTATCAGAACTTTAGTGCAAATATTGAATCAACGACGATAGTTACTTCTGATGACATCTATGCATCTAAGGATCGAGCTCAGTCATATCTAGTGATTAAAAACGCAAAGACGAATACACAAGACAAAAATGATTTAGGGCTTGTTAAGATCCGAAGAAATGGTCAAGGAAATATGCGAGAGACCATTCAAGGTCAATACACCTTGATCGAGTTAGATGAGTACAACGAATATGCTTTTAATTTAGATACCGAGCTCAGTGGTTACAAACACAAGCAAGTAGAAAATAGTGAAATGTTCAGCTACCCGGGAACAATCAAAGAGATCGTTACCGAGTTTGAAGAAGTGGTCTCTGTTTTGACTTACTTTGAAGATTTTAATAATCGCCCAATCAATAACATCGAATGTAAGGGATGCGCATCCATCGCTAAAGTCGGTGATGGTGTTTACAACATTTCAGTTGAGAGAGGCGAAAAATTTCTACTAACTGCGAATGAACAGATTTGTGCGCTTCGTGAGGGGTACCTTGACAATTCATACGGTAAAAGCAACTGCTTTCCACAAATAGATGAAGATGAATTAGGTTTGCAAATTGTGGTTAATGGTTTAGGCAGTGAAAAAGATCATATTTATTACCTAGGTGCTTTCAATGATAGCAGTATTGTCAATAGATATAAGAAACTGATGTCGGATATGGAGGTAATACAAGTATCCTTTAACGGTAATGAACATTATTTTGCCAAATTATTTTCTAAACCCGTAGTGTCCGTTAACAAGAACAAACAAGTTATTCTTGAATTGCAAAACTACGCGTTATCAATATCTGATTCCGATAAATTTACTAAAAATAGGTAATAGCCATGAGAACATTATTTTTATTATTAACTTCACTAACGAGCTTTCTAACTCACGCGGTTGCTGTAAGCAGTTTGTTTGAAGTTGCAAACGAAGAGCACTTTGCTGATTTTTCTATTACGAATAACGATGGCAAAGACATGTTCATAAACCTCGAACTTGCGCAAGTTGCTTATGTTAATGGAGAGAAAATCGTTACTAAGGTAAACAAAGATAACTTATCGAATTGGACCTTCTCTGTATCACCTAGTCAGATAATTTTAAAGGATGGTGAAACTAGAACGGTTCGAATGAGAAACGATTGTGCTAAGCAAACATGTCAATTCAATGAAGACCAAGTCTATGCAGTTGATGTTAACCCATATCCTTATGTAGGTGAGGGGGAAGATTCTGCGGTTTCAGTTGCTTTTGGATACCGTATCTACTTCATGGATCCCGCTTCTGAAGTGCAGTTAGATTACGAAATTAAGCGTGTCAATAACAAAGAGTTTAAGTTCACGAATAAGAGTAACACTATGTTAAACGCTGTAATTAATACGTGTGAAAAAGGGTTCTCAAGTAATTGCATTTACCAATACAAGCTATTGGCGGGCTCAGAAAAAGTATTCAAGCTACCTGCAAATTACGTCGGGAAGAAGAACATTGTTATCAGGGTGATAAATGCAAATGAGAGTATTAATGAACAAGTATCTATATAGCCTGTCACTCGTTGCGATAG
>BCQL01000021.1_pt1 | contig 18500 bp, 17 predicted proteins | sample 1008151 | NCBI WGS metagenome assembly BCQL01 (sample SAMD00035459, study PRJDB4067) | museum specimen metagenome | biome: marine biome; feature: sea shore; material: organic material | host: Otohimella japonica | place: Japan:Kanagawa | collected 1927
TTTTTTTGATTTTATTTTTAACGAAATTTTCTTACCTTCATAAATTAAACCAGATTTAATTATCACTGAATTTATTAATTTGCTCTTTTGAATTACACTAACTAAACCTGAAGTTTTTGCAAAAGCTTGTGGAGTAAACTTGTCACTGTCTTCGGGGAATTTGTCTTTAGCCATTGCCGAAATCGCAATGACAGCGTTAGTTAAGGTGAGTGCTAATTGCGGTAATACTAACAATAATGCAGCTGAACTCCACTCATTAGACTCAGGCCAACTGAATTGCCAACCTGTGGTTTGAGTAAAGTCAAAGTTCGGGCTAGATTGGCTAAATAATTGCCATAGAATGCCTAGAAAAATCACCAAAGGCATAACCAAATACTGCATTGGCATAAACCGACTTAAAAACAAAATACCAAATGCCAATAAGCCTACGCCCCATGTTTCACTCATCATGAAACCGCCCATCCACATCAACTGAATACCAATGGCGAGTTGAATGCCGATACTGATGGCAGGCGACAATTGTTTTGCCATCCACTGAATAATACCGCTGTAAGCCAGTATCAGAAGGATCCCCCCCATCAACATGGCAGATGCTTGCAACATACCAGGGGTTAACCCTTCAGCAATCACTAGCGCGCTTATCACTTTCATCGGTTGAATAGGGATCGGTCTTCGATAATAAAAAGCAGTAAAAATAGCAAAACAACCAAAGCCTAAGAATATGCCTTGGGGGGAAAATTGATTGAGGGCAATAAGCCCAAGCACTAAAGGAAGAAAAGTGCCTAAATCCGCAAAAGCACCACTGAACTCACCTGAAATTTTGTTGAAACTATTAAAACGATTGGTCTTACATCTCATATATCTTGCCGTAGGGATTGGATACTGAAATATAGCAATTTGAATGCCAACAAAAATAATGTGAACTAGTTCAAAATAATGCTGTGATGTTAATCGTTTAGCCAAAAACAATAGACATATTGACCCACACAAAAATTCTTTAAAAGGTCAATATGTCCAAATTAGTCATTCTTAATATGATGACATCGAGGTTAGTGAGCTCAGATTTTCGCAATAAAAAAGCACCTCGAAAGGTGCTTATTAATTAATGAGTTATCTAGAACTCACTCAAAGTTAGTTTGCCTTACTTATTATAAGTTAAGATCTTTTTCCATATCTTCGTATGAAGTATGGCGAACATCTTTACCTTTAACGAAGTAAATAATGTATTCACAGATGTTTTTACAGCGGTCGCCCACTCGCTCAACAGCACGAGCAGCCCAAAGAACATCTAGTACACCAGGGATAGAGCGAGGATCTTCCATCATATAGGTCATCAATTGACGAATAATCCCTTCATACTCTTTATCTAATTTGGCATCTTCTTTGTGTAACTCAAATGCATTATCTGCATCCATACGGGCCAAAGCGTCCAAGGTTGAATGCAGTGTACGAGTAGCATGGCGCCCCATGTTTTCAATGCTTACTAGCAATGGTTGTTGATTGTTCAAGCGCTTATCTAACGCAGCTTTAGCAATACGAACACAGGCATCTCCGATACGTTCAAGATCGGTAATGGTTTTAGTGATTGTGATAATCAAACGTAAATCACTGGCTGCTGGTTGGCGTTTAGCGATGATACGAGTACATTCTTCATCAATAGACACTTCCATGCCATTAACACGGTGATCACCATCAATGACTTTTTGCGCAAGCTCAGCATCTAAAGAAGCAAGTGCATCTAGAGATTCTTCTAGTTGGCGTTCAACTAGGCCGCCCATGGCTAAAACACGGTTACGAATATCTTCAAGTTCGGCGTTGAATTGACCCGAGATATGCTTATTTAAACTTTTGTTTTCCATTACTGTATCAACCTTATTCTTTACTATATTGACCTAAGCCATCAGCTCTAATGCAATAAATTTAGCCGTAACGACCGGTAATGTAATCTTCTGTTTTACGCTTTTGTGGCGTAGTGAAGATAGTATTAGTGTCAGCATATTCAATCAGTTCACCCATATACATGAATGCCGTTTGATCTGATACACGTGCAGCCTGTTGCATGTTATGCGTTACGATAACCACTGTATATTTTGATTTAAGATCCGTGATTAACTCTTCAATCGTTAACGTTGAAATTGGATCCAATGCCGATGTTGGTTCATCAAGCAGCAATACCTCTGGCTCAATGGCAATGGCACGGGCAATAACAAGACGTTGTTGCTGACCACCAGATAATCCGAAGGCGTTATCGTGCAAACGGTCTTTTACTTCATCCCAAATTGCTGCACCGCGTAATGAACGCTCGGCGGCTTCATCTAACTCACGACGGTTACTCACCCCTTGCAGGCGTAAACCGTAAACCACGTTCTCGTAAATCGATTTTGGAAACGGGTTAGGACGCTGGAACACCATACCGACATTACGACGAAGTGCAGCAACATCAACTTTCTTGTCATAAATATTTTGACCGTGAAGTAAAATTTCACCGTCAATATGACAAGTTTCAACTAAGTCATTCATACGGTTAATACAACGTAAAAGCGTCGACTTACCACAACCACTTGGACCAATAAATGCTGTCACTTGGTTTTTCGGGATTTTCATGCTCACATCAAATAGAGCTTGCTTATCACCATAACGTAAATCTAAATTACGAATTTCTAGCGCAGTATCCTGTGCAGGTAGGTTAGCTAAATCGACAACTTCAGATTTAATAGCGCTTTGATCAATAGAAATCATTTTTCTTTTTTCCTCAGGATATCGCTAATTAGTGTTCTAGCGAACGGAATTTTTCACGTAAGTGATTACGTACACTGATAGCTGTTAAGTTAAGTGTCACAATCACAGATACTAATAAGAATGAAGTGGCATAAACTAATGGTCTTGCCGCTTCTACGTTAGGACTTTGGAAGCCAACGTCGTAAATATGGAAACCTAAATGCATAAACTTACGTTCTAAATGGATAAACGGAAAGTTCATATCAATAGGTAAAGTCGGTGCGAGTTTAACAACACCCACTAACATCAATGGTGCAACTTCACCTGCTGCGCGCGCAACAGCCAAAATAAGGCCTGTCATAATTGCAGGACTCGCCATTGGAATAACAATTCGCCATAAGGTCTCAAACTTAGTCGCACCTAGCGCTAAACTGCCTTGACGCACTGCACTTGGGATTCGGCTTAAGCCTTCTTCAGTCGATACAATGACCACTGGAAGCGTTAGAATCGCTAACGTTAATGCTGACCAAATCACACCTGGCGAACCAAAAGTGGGTGAAGGTAGCGCTTCTGGATAAAACAATTGGTCTAATGAACCACCAAGCATGTATACAAAGAAGCCTAAGCCAAACACACCGTAAACAATTGACGGAACACCCGCTAAGTTAATTACCGCGATACGGATCATCTTAGTAATTGGACCCTTTTTGGCATATTCGTGTAAGTAAATAGCAGCGATAACCCCGAATGGCGTTACTATAACGGCCATCAGCATCACCATAAATACCGTACCAAAGATAGCTGGAAATACCCCACCCTCAGTATTTGCTTCACGTGGGTCATGGCTAACAAAGCGACCTAAACCGACAAACCAATGTACTACTTTATCGAAACTGTTCATACGATTGACGTAGCTGACGTCTAATACTGAATCTAACTTGAGCGTGACTTCTTCACCGCGCATGTCTCGAATTATCACAGAATCTCTTGCCGCTTGGTCACGCAACGCGAACAAGTCTTTTTCCATGACTAAGTAATCTTGGTTGAGCTTTTCAGCTTGTGCATCTAATTCAGCTTTACGCTCTGGGGTTAATTTACCGTCTAACTCATAACCACGTTCTTTTAAACGTAAACGCTCAAGTGCATAGTTAACTGAACCAATCTCAGACTTTTGAAGCTTTAACGCCTGCTCGCCGATGGTCACAGCACGGTCAATGTGCTCTTCTAACGCGATTTCGATTTGCTCGCCTGATAATGGTAAACGTTCACCATTTTCAATCACAGCAACCGGGTAGCCGTAGAAGTTACCATTTTTGGTACGCTCCAACATAGCGATATCAGTAGGCTTTTCACGACTAACAATATCTGTAGCCAGAATCCAGCGAAAATCCAAACCAACGAATTCACGGTTACCTGTTTTCACTAGGTAGCGAGTGACAAACTCACCAGGATGTTCGTTAAACTGATGACCTGCTGAAATCAATCGTTCAGTAGGCACTTCTTCACGGTCATAAATCTCACCAATTAAGGTTGATTTAACACCATTATTATCTTCAAGTTGCCATTGATAAATATCGGCAGGCCAAAAGTAACTTAATCCACGCCATGCAATTAATAACAACAAACCTAATACTGCAATCAAGCTGATACTGACTGCACCACCGGTCATCCAAATCCATGGAGAACCCGATTTAACCCACTTACCCATTGCTCAAACCTCTCAAAGCGATTGGCGAAATATTCATTATTATTTTCATCTTCATTCCTTAAAGTGAGCTGTAACGTTCACGTAGACGTTGACGTACCACTTCTGCAATGGTGTTAAAGACAAAGGTAAATACAAACAAGACGAATGCCGCAAGGAACAATACACGATAGTGCGAACTACCAATGGCAGATTCAGGCATTTCTACCGCAATGTTAGCCGCTAATGTCCGCATACCTTCAAATACACTCCATTCAAGGATTGCGGTGTTACCTGTAGCCATCAGTACAATCATGGTTTCTCCCACTGCACGACCAAGTCCCATCATCACAGCGGAAAAGATACCTGGACTGGCTGTCAACAGAACCACGCGAGTCAGTGTCTGCCAGTTCGTTGCACCCAGCGCTAATGAGCCATTTGATAAATGACGTGGCACTGAGAAGATAGCATCTTCAGCAATTGAGAAAATCGTTGGAATAACAGCAAAGCCCATCGCAATACCGACAACAAATGCATTACGTTGGTCAAAGGTAATCCCTAAATCATTGGTAATAAATTGGCGAGTATTACCATCAAAGAAAGCAATCTCAATCACTGGACTGATTTCGAATGAGAACCAACCCACAAACAAGATCACAGGGATTAGCATGATTTCTTGGTACGTTTCAGGTAATCGTTGCTTCCACGAGTTTGGTAACCTGCTCCAAGTAAATGCACTTAGTAAAATACTGGTTGGTAACAATGTCAGTAATACTAAAATGCCTGGAAGATGGTCTTCAATTAACGGCGCTAACCAAAGGCCCGCTAAGAAACCTAAAATAACCGTAGGAAGTGCTTCCATAATTTCAATGGTTGGCTTAACAACACTACGGACTTTAGGTGACATGAAGTAAGCGGTATAAATTGCACCAGCAATCGCTAATGGCACAGCGAAAAGCATCGCGTAAAATGCCGCTTTCATGGTACCGAATGCTAACGGCATTAAGCTTAGTTTGGCTTCAAAGTCATCAGAGCCTGAAGTTGACTGCCAAACATACTGTGGCTCTGGGTAACCTTCGTACCAAACTTTTTGCCACAAAGCACTCCAAGAGACTTCTGGATGGTCATTGTCTACCGCAAATACATTCAAGCTATTATTCGCTTCAACAATTAATGCATTTGAACGTGGGCTAAATGCCATTGCTCCAGGTTGCGCAATATTAAACGTTTCAGTGAATAAATTACGCTGACTGGTTGTATATAGCAGTGATAGTTCACCTTCAGGACTCACTACAGCAAAGCTTTTGCGATAAAACTCAGTAGCAATCGTCTGTACAGGTGAATCAATCTCAAAATCACGAATTTTTTGGTATAAACGACCACTTCGGCTACTAACCTGAAAATACTGGTCGATAGTACCGTCTTGGTAATTAACAAGAATCGAACTCGCACCTGCAAGTAAGCTCACATTAGAAACTTTGTTTGAGCCATCTTTAACATCAATAACTTGCAGCAATGACGGTTCATCAGTGTCGCGAATATCATAAATGAAGATTTTGTTTGATGTAGGCAGGATCAACTGGCGATGATCAGGTGTCATTAACGCCGTTAACGCATCTTTAGGCGCATCTTCAACAACGGTCAGATCTGAATACCATTCAATCTCTTCGGTCATCATGTTTTCTTCGCCTTCAAGACGATTTAACTTCCATGCACCTTGATTATCTTGGTATGCAAAACCAATTCGACTATCGATATAGTCAAAGGTTAAGTGATGTAATGGCTGACCTTCATCAACCATAATCGGTGTTTCACCTAATGGGTAGCGTAAACGTGGTGTAATTGTGCGCACGTTATCAGGGTAAGTCACGCCAAAATCAACCCCAACGATTAACGCCTCACCCGTACTTAATCCAAGCGCAAAACGTTGCTCATTTGGTTTAGCTTTGGCGCTACTAACCACTGTCGCCCCTTCAGGAAGCGGAGGCTGAAAACTCTCAATTAACTGTTTACTGGCTACTGAATAAAAATCAACTTGGCCATTTACCAGTACGCGATAAGCTATTTCATTTTGCTCATCACTTCCCACCATTAAAGTGGCAATCTCGGTATTTTGATAACTGATTGTTGATACAGGTTCAACATCAGCGCCATCAAAAATCGGCTTGATAACATACAATAAGTAAAAGAAGATCAACAACAAAGCGACAAAAACCATGGTTCCACCCACAGTTACACCCACTTCAGCTGCCTTATCCGTAAATGCTCTTCGATTCGCTTTTCTGCCTACTAGCAGACTCTTCGTCTCAGAACCAGGTTGATTGACCTGACTTTCCATTCAGAACCTCTATAATTAATCGTCAGCGAAATTTCGCTATGATTGTTTAATCCGCTGTGATACTAAATAAATAGCTGTTTTATTTACCTTAAGCGTTTGTGATTACAACTCAACAATTGTCAGTTCAAATCAGTACGTTTAAGTGATTAATTGATGACATTTTTTAGATGCCTATTTTAATTGGCTGAATTATATGACGTATATATGACAGTAGTGTTACAGGCGATTTATTTGTTAAACATTTGGGAGTTTCTTTTATGTTACGTTATCTAGTTACCTTGCAAGCCCCTGATAGAAAAGGGTTAGTTGAACAGATTGCAAATGTTATCAGTCGTCACAACGGCAACTGGCTCGACTCCGAAATGCGCCATATTGACGGCGTTTTTGCCGCAATATTACAGTTAGAAGTATCGGCATTAAAATGGGATACCTTGCTTGAGTCTTTGGAGTGTATTGAAGGGCTAAGCTGTACTTACAGTAAAACGGGCCACATAGCAGAGCCGATTAAACGATTAAGTTTTAATTTAGTAGCCTACGACCGTGAAGGCTTAGTGCTTGAAATTTCAAATAAAATAAATGCACTTGGTATTAACATCGAGCAATTTAGTAGTCAGCAAGAAACTGCAGGCCACAGTGGTATTGCATTGTTTAGAGCCACCATGGGTTTAGGGTTATCAGATCCAAGCCAGGAAGAACAACTCACAGAATCACTATATGAACTCGGTGACGATGTGGTGTTAGATAAACTCAGTAAAAGCGCCTAGCTCCTTTTTTTGTTGCGTTAATGAATGTATTAGCGCAACAGATATCCCTTCTATTCAATCTAAAAAACCGTTTAAATTTACTGACTACCATCTGTTAGACTACTAACAAATCATAACAAAAAATGAGTTTAGAGATGTTAGGAACGTTATCAAAAATGCGCACTCAGCTTGATGAGCAAAATGAAGTGCACTATCAATTACCAGTAGGGGATGCACTCTTAGAGTTAAACCCTTTAATCGGTAAAACACTCACCTTGACCCATACGGGTAAAATTTTATGCTCAAGTTGTGGTAAGAAAACCAAAAAAAGCTACTCTCAGGGACATTGTTACGTGTGTATGTCAAAGCTTGCTAGCTGTGACTTATGCATCATGAAGCCTGAAACGTGTCACTTTGATCAAGGTACCTGCCGTGAACCTGAATGGGCACAAAGTCATTGCTTTGTTCCTCACTTTGTCTATTTATCTAATACATCTGGGATCAAAGTTGGCATTACGCGTTACACGCAAATACCGACTCGCTGGATAGATCAAGGCGCCACACAAGGGTTACCTATCTTTAAAGTTTCAACTCGCCAACTTTCAGGCCTTGTTGAAGTCGAATTGGCAAAACTGATTAATGATAAAACCAATTGGCAAGCCATGTTAAAAGGTAATGCTGATGATGTTGATTTAGTCGATATGGCCAATCAATTAATCCCAGAAATTGAAGCAAAACTGTTAGAGATAAAAGAGCAAAATCCTGACTTTGTGATTGAGCGACTCAATGATCAAATTCAAGGTATTCGCTTCCCTATTACCGAGTTCCCTAAAAAAGTAAAATCTCATAACTTTGATAAAACACCTGAAGTAACGGGGGTTTTGCAAGGTATTAAAGGTCAGTACCTCATTTTTGACACAGGCGTTATCAATATCCGTAAGTTCTCATCATACGAAGTGAATGTTGACACTGAATAACACTTCAATTGAACGGTAAACTGAATATAGGCTAAATAAAAAGCCGCAGAACATAGGCTCTGCGGCTTTTTTATAATAGTTTCTCGCTCAGGAAAATCGTTACATCGTATGATTAGGGATAGAGTTCAGCATCATACCAGTCAATTTATCAAAGCGGATCTCACGATCTTCGATAGGTTTTCCTGTCTCTGTAAACCCTTGTGCTAACACTTTCCAAATAGGTTGAATACGATTAGGACTAAACAAAGCCACCAGTACAGATCCTTTTTCAAAGTCATCATCAATACCTGATGTTGATAAGCCAGCAACGAGACCTGCTCTTTTCATGATTTCTGCGTCACTCATTTCCGACTCTAGCGCCATACCAAAACCAATAAGCACATTTGGATTCTCATTATCTTTAGCAAAATGGTAGCCCTTTTGCTCCATGATTTTTGTTATCGATTGACGCATATGTCTCACTAATTCAGCATCATCAAGTTTATTTGCACTATGAACAGTAAACATCGTTGGGTGCCAAGCAAAGCTCTTTGCTTGCGAAGAAATAAAGCCAAGATCTCCTGAAGTCACCATTGTGATTCGACTAGGAGCAGGCTTGTTGACCTCTTCTTTGGTTGCACAACCTGAAATCAATACAGCGAAAAGACTTATCCATAAACACCATTTTTTGCTATTCATTCACATTTAGTCCTGTAGTCAGCAAGTTAGCCTATCTTTATTGTATCAAGCTATTGAAATTTCGTTATCAATATAACACTTAAACCCTAACCTAACCTGACTCAATTTCAATAACAAGTTATGTCATGTTACCAGTAAAAAACCACACACAAGATTAGCAAGCTACAAACAATTACAGTACAAATGTAAAAGCACCATCCACGAAAAATGTAATTAACACTAGGTTAGCCAGTATATTCCCGTTAAGATGATCACCTATTAGCACTGCCGTATTGATATATTTTACCGATTTATGGAACTCGTTTTTACTATTGCACTATTCGCTTTTTCTGCAGGAATTACACCCGGCCCCAATAACATCATGTTAATGACGTCTGGCGTTAATTTCGGTATAAAACGCAGCATGCCACATTTACTAGGGATTATTATTGGCTTTCCGAGTATGGTGGTCGCTATTGGCCTAGGACTGAGTGCCGTCTTTCAAGCCTACCCAATGACGCATCAAGTCATTAAAGTTGCTGGTATCATCTACCTACTTTACCTTTCTTGGCGCATCGCTAATAGCTCAAGCAACTTAGAAGGTAAACAAACAGCTAAACCATTTAACTTCTTTCAAGCTGCTGCATTTCAATGGGTTAATCCTAAAGGCTGGATTATGGCTGTCGGCGCCATCGCTACCTTTACTGACATTTCACACGCTTTAATTCCGCAAGTATTAACCATTGCAGTGGTATTTTTTATGGTGGCATTACCTTGTGCCTCAATTTGGTTAAGCTTTGGTATTGGCCTTAAAAAACTGCTTAAAAACGAGCGTCAGCAAAGAATATTCAATATTTCAATGGCCCTGCTATTAGTGTTATCTATCATACAGATGGCTTTACCTGATTAGTCTTACATTGAATAAACAACACTGTTAGTAAGGCTGTTAGCTTTAACGCCGAACGTTAGTTTTAGCGACGAACATTAGTTTTAGCGTAAGCCCGCTATGACGAATTGAACATATGACAGGAAAGAACATGCAAGAGCAAAGCGAATACCATATTGAAACAGCAAACTGGGTCAATAAAGTGATCATGAAATACAATATTTGCCCATTTGCACGTCGAGAAGTTGAAAATAACAGCATCCGATACATTTGCAGCGAAAACACTAAAGTCAAACAGGTGCTAAAAGACTTTCTGTCAGAATGTGAATACCTAGATAACCATCCCGATACCGAGACCACACTATTCGTTTTACCCCGAGGTTTTGAAGGCTTTTATCACTATCTCGATCTTGTCGATTTAGCCAATGATAAATTACTCGAAAATGACTATGAAGGTGTCTATCAACTTGCCAGTTTTCACCCGGACTATTGTTTTGATGGCGAGCCACAAGATAGTCCCACAAATTATACCAACCGCTCACCTTATCCAACGATTCATATCATTCGAGAAGCGAGTATGGAAGCCGCTTTAGCTGAATATGATGAGCCAGAATCTATCCCTGAAAGAAATATTGCTTTTGCTGAACGTAAAGGCACTGAATTTTTTACTGCATTATTAAAACAATGCAAGGTAGGAAACGAGATTAAGTAAACATTACTCGGTATCACTCATTTGGTAATGTCGAGTTACATTGACAGTAAGCCGCCCCCAAGCTGACTGCTTCACTCGTGCTTGATGCACTTCGAATGCCATTTGATCTGTAAACACTTCATCGACATTATACTTATTGGGATTTTTGTTATCAGGAAGCACTTCAAAACTAACGCAGCCAGACTCTGCTAGCGTCAGGTTGCGGTGCAAAGGTAAGGCTTGTTTTACTGCGGATAAATCCTCATCAGCCACTAAAATATAGCCTGTTAATCTGACTTTACTCAATTCATCTTCCATGAAGTTGGGTGATAGCTAAAACTAAACGATAGCACTAATGCTTAGCTTTGTTTTTGCGCTTATTGTAATCCTACTTGTCAGCAGGATGATTTACACCATCATTTATCACTACATCGCCTAATTCATATGGGTTCACTCCAACCAGACACCCAATGTTATAGCCATATTCATTGGGATTTGAGCGCCGTTGGTGATGTGTATAGATGCCACATTTAGAGCAAAAGTAATGTTTAGCGGTATGAGTATTAAATTGATAGCAAGTTAAATGCTGCTCGCCTGCAATAATCGTTAAATTTGCTAAAGGAACAGAAGCCACAATGGCACCTTTACGGCGACAAATAGAACAATCACAACGTCTGGGATTTTCTATTCCATTAGGGAGAAACAATTCAATGTTCACTTCGCCGCAATGGCAACGAGCAATATGCCGCAGCTTAATAAGGGTTGCACCAACTTTTTGTATCATTAATCAAGCCTCCATGCTTTTAAATATACTTATCCAGAGTAACGTTATAGCATGCACATCACTCAATCCAGATGCCAATTTTTAAAATAGAAGATTGAAAATACAAGTTTGAAAAAACAAAATTGAAACCTAAAAAGCTTCATTTACATTGAAATAAAACCCACTGTCGCCATCACCAAAGGCCAAGTCTAATCTAAGGTTAACTCGCGGTTTCACTTCAAAACGATAACCAATGCCCGTGTTGGGTAGCACATCAGATGACGCTAATTCACTAAATTTATCAGAAATAACCCCAGCACCTACCCAATATACCATGCCATGACGACCAGATAAGTTTTGACGATATTCTACTTGAGCAAGGAGCATTTGCTTATCGCGATAACGACCTGAGGTGTAACCTCGTAGTAAATCTCCGCCACCAGCTTTAGATAGCTGATCCCAAGGTACATCACCATGGGTAAATCGACCACGTATTTGCCATGCCAGAACGTCACTATCTGCAACTGGATAATAAGTGCTGTAGAGAGCATTAACGACTTCAAAGTCTGTTTTGCTACCTAAGTCTTTACGATATACACCGACATCTATCTGAGCAATTTTTCCCTGTTCAGGATTGAGTACATTATCTCGGCTATCATAATTGGCCAATAAGTTAATACCTACGCTGCGTGATGATGCTTCTAATGGCGTGATATCAACTTCAGATTCTAAGATATCAATACTACTGGCTTTGGCATAACTGAAGTCAAAACCTGCTCCGACAAACACATTTGACGACACCCGCTGAAGGAACATTGGATTTGCACTAATCACTCTGCCACTAAAATCAGTACGATTCTCATCTTGATAGTTTTCATCATACCCAATGCCATAAAACACATCGGGAATATCTGACAATTCAGCGTTGAGATATAGGCGCTGCCTATCTTCATTCAGAAAGGTTTTATTTTCAATGGACACACCTAATGCGCCATTAATAGAGGCTAAACCATTAATGACCAACGAAGATAATTGACTTACCTCATCGTCAGGATCAACTTGATACAAGCCTACAGCAGAAATGCCAACACCTAAATCCATTTCAGGATTGTAAAATGGCCCTGGTAAAAAGCTAAAATCAATAGGTTTACTCGGGTCAAATTCGCCATCAGCCCCTAGCTTTTGTAAAAAATTTTCTACCCAGCCGAGCGCTTCATTGTCGTCTTGAAATGGCACTTCATCAGCACCGTTAGCCTTATGCAGCTCTTGTTCTGTGATCTGTTTAGTCGCGCCTTTCACTGATTGAGACTGTGCTGCTGACACACTAAAACTCAGCATGAGTGAAATTGACAGAGGTAAAATCGGCGAAAGTAACGCTGAACACCTGCAAACATGATTGCGCTTTGATCTCACTGTAACAGCCAATGTCCGTGCCACAGAATTAATTAGCTTCATTAACGTGTCCTTGGTTTGAGCTATCAGCTTGTTTCAGTTGTTTCAGTTGTTTCGCCAATGGAACTTAGGGTACTTAGCTAAATGTTCAGCTAACATGGCTTGATCTCGAATTTGGTTATAACGAGATAACTCAAGAAACTGCTCTTGTGTAAAACCTTGCTGCCAAAGCGATGCAGGCACATGATCAAATGAGGCTGAAAATTTAGGGTCTACGAATAGCCACTGCTTTGCGACATCATCAATGGCAATCCCGTGGACAAGATTGGCAAGCTGTAACTCATGCGGCTCAACCGTTTGCTCATAAAGAGCGCCTATCGCTGGCCATGATTTACTGATAAATGCCAAGCCCTTAGGCACGATGTAAGGTGATTGTTCATCTCCTAATTCGTAGTGACGTTTAAGCAGCATGAATTTATTCGGTAACGGTTCGTTTGAATCCCACCAATAACCATCAATGGCTTCAAACATGGCATCAGTTTGTTGGGCAGAAACGGGTTCTAACCAAGCGATGGTTGCAGAAATCCACGCTGTCATATGAAAATTATATTGCTGACGTGTCATGGCTAAATTATTGGTGAGCACTGCAAGAGCGATTTTCGCCCCTAACATATTCGAGTAAAGATCTTCAGGTGAATACGCCGACACATCTTCGGTCCAGGGACTAAAGCTACGATAACCATGGTATTGAGCTATTTCATGGGCTTCTGCCATAGAGTAAGCCAAACGAACCGCTATACTTGCCGCCAGTTCCCAGCGCTCAGTAGCGGTTAACTCGCTGACGTCAAACGCCGCTAACTCAATGGTTCTTGGACCGATTTCAAACGGCAGCTCAATAGTTTGTGCCTCACCTAAATAAGGCTGAATGCGGTAAAACAAAGCCACAGCGTTATCAGCAGTATCACGCACATGAGCGAGGTCGATAAAGCCACCTTTTAGGGTGTACACCAAACCGTTATTCTCACCACTTCGGCCATCATTCGGCGCCGACTTTTGATTGCTGAAGCTTCCCGCTTCAAACGCATGAGCACCAATATCATCCAGCTCAATCGTATTGGCATGTCTAAAAAATGGCACCGGAATCGGTCCAAGTTTAACTTTCTGGCCACTACCAAATGCACAACAAGGTCTAACACTTGTCGGTAAAGGTAAAGCTGCTTGCTCTGGTAATTTGATGTCCTTGAGTAATGCGTTGTCAGGCTCATTATCAAGCGCTGCTTCCACTGCCACATCAGATGGCGTCGCACTGACTTGCCATTCACTGCTTGAGCAGCCACTAGCGATAGTGATTATTGAAAGGAGTAATAGGTTTTTGTTCAGAAACTGCATCATTTTATAAAATCTCGGATCATTTGATTGATGAGCTCCGGAAAGTCATTCGTTAACCCGTGGGAAGCATCAGGAATAATGATAAGCGGCGCATCTAGAAAAACTGAAAACTCATGCCCTTTCTCTAATGGAAACACCTGATCGTTTTCACCCCATATCAATAAAGATGGAGGCAAGTTATCCCTGAATTCAGCAGGTTCCAATTGATTTCGATACGCAGGTAATGTGGTAATCAACGAGCGTTTTTCTTCGAGGTAATTCGCAAAGTATGTTTGATAGATTTGTTCATCGATAAAGCTTGGGTACCAAGGGTGTGCGACAAAGGTATGTTCCAAAAGATGCCTTACACCTTCTTTATCATGAGGCACAAACACCGCTTCAGGGGTTGTTTGGCCTAAACGCTCACTCATCGCATCCATATCAGCATCACTAAAGACAATCCCCGGACTGGCAAGCATCATCGCTTTTTTTACTTCAGGCGCTTTAATCATTAAGTCAAACGTCACAAAGCCACCGAACGAAATACCAACAAGGTTTACTTGTTTAAGCCTAAGTTCACTTATGAGCTGTTGAATCGCCGAAGTTTCGCTTTCAATGGTTGCTGGAGCATGGCTATATGAATCACCAAACCACAATAAATCAGGAACAATAATATGGTAATCGACGACAAGATCTTGCATGGTTTCATACCAACTTGTCATGCCTGTACCACCAAAACCATGGAGTAAAATGATTACTGGAGCCTGTTCATTGCCGCCTTGCCAATAATGTAATTCCCCGTCCTGCTCTAGCGTTAAATGGTTTCGCTCAAAACCAGCATTAATTAGCTGTTTTTGCTGATAACTATCCACCATAGAGACGGTCGAGCAACCGGAAATGAGCCAAATAACGATACTGGTAATCAATAATCGCATCAGTATTAAAACCGATATCCAATGGAGGCCATAAAGCTTGTACGAGTACCAAAACCACCCTCAAGCAACAAGTCAAAGCCAGCGCCAAGGTGTAATTGAGCCCCCACCAAGGTGTTCCATTTATCAGCTAGATGTTGGTTAACTTCAAATTTACCATCACCTATCAAATCACCAATACTCGAGTCACCGATAGGAAGAATATCTTTAAGGTAGCCACTGAATGTCTGTTCAACGTTTTGGTACATACCACCGACCCATACCTGTAGATCATTACCATATACTTTGGTGCGATAACCCACCCTTGGCGACACAACTATCGTGCTGATTTCACCATCGAGAATATCCAGATCTGTATTGGTATAATTCACATCCAATAACGCAAACCAGTTATCAATACCGCCAACAATGGTGCCGCCAACGCCATAGGTTGTTCCTTTAAAATTTAATTCAAAATCAAAAGGATCTAACTCAGGGAAAAAAGGTAAATCGACATCCACTTGCACATTGGCGACGCTACTGCCTTTTGTATGACCAATAACACCATACAAGTTCAAAAATGGAAGCACCCACATGTCTGCCCGAAACGTTAATGTTTCAGAGTCTTGTAGTGCTTCGCTGCCATTAATCGAAATCTTGTCATCAATAAAGTCCCCTAATCCTGTAAAGGCAACACTATCGACCACTAAAGGCTGTTCCATCGTCATATAATTGATGCTAAAGCCATAAGGTTTTGGGAGTTCGTAACCTAAATCAATCGCTTCTTGGGCCCAAATAGGGAAAGCACGTTGGTATTTGGGAGTGACTTCTATCGAATCTTCAGCAAAAACGATATGACTAATAAAAAGCGTTGAAAGAGCAATAACAAGAGTAAAAGTTCGTAGCATTAGAGCGAAAAATCCTTAACAGCTTCAATGTTAATCAACATTAAAAACATTGAGATAAATAAATAAGTGACTCATTCAATGCTTCTGTACTGGTAAAATTAATCTCAGCATTGATGATAAAATAGACAGATAAATTTGGGAGCGAGGATGATAGAGATGAAATATTAATTTAAAATTAAAATTGAGCTAAAAGGAATATGGATGTTTAAGAAATCCAATATCTTGACAATGCCACTAACAGCAAGCCCGAGCAATTAACAATCACCCAGACGACTCACCATAACCTTAACACGTGTATCAAACAGTTATTTGTTCGTTTAAAAAAGATAATGACGGACAGCCATAGCTTCATCTTGAATCGCTAATACGTGGGGGACCCCGTATTTCAGCGCGTCTTCAAAGTGTTTGTCGACATAAGAGTGAGATATAAATTAGCTTTTGAATGAACAGATTCAAAATTGTGGTTAAGCTTAACGAGATGACAATATTAATAAAATACTAAAAATCACAACGGATTTTCCCGTTATCATTAAGAGTCAACACTGCACGTTTATTGACTTCAAGATTAGTCACATAACCACATCGTCCATCAAGAGTTTCACCACTATTAAGCACTAGCTGATACTGATAATCACCATCAAGTTGAGCTAAGTCATAGTAGATTCGATTTTGCTCACCAATGTTTATCTCACCAAAATCGAGACGACTATGTGGCAATTGAATGACTGCTGAATCAATAACAAATTCAGAGCTATTCTTAACTGTCACACTCGGGCTGACATAAAAATATGACCAATACATTAGTGCAACAGCTGCACAAATCCCTAAAGAGACTTTAGTAAAAATGCCTAACCAACGATTACCAATGTCTAACTTTTGATCGGTTGAAAATAACATTTACGTTTTTGTTCCTTTTATAGAAAACACCAAAGGAATTGATTGGCCTTTTACAATAGAGTGAAACTGGTTCGGTTGCTGCTCAATTAAGTTTTCAAAGCAATTATAAGGGCTATAGGGATATTCATTGACACTATCAATGCGAATACCAGCTTGAATCAAAGCGTTAATCACTTCTCCCAATGAATGTGCCCAAGTCACCATCGTCTGCGGTGTATCATCTTCTACATCAGTATAACTGCCTTCAGTGACAATATCTGGCTTGGATTGATGAAAATACGGATACCCCTCTAGCACATCCTGTACAGGATGAAATTCAGCCATATAAAAGGTGCCACCGGATGTTAAATTATCTGCTATCACTTTTGCCCACTGAGTCAAACAAGGCAGCCAACAAATAGCGCCAAACGAGGTGAAGACAATATCAAAACTATGCTGACTATCAGCTGAATAGCTATAAACATCTGAGCAAACAAAATCAGCGCTTATTTGGCATTGTTTAGCCAGTTCATTCGCTTTATCAATGGCTGTATTTGATAAATCAACACCAGTCACTTTAGCCCCTCTTCTTGCCCATGACAGCGTATCTAACCCAAAATGACACTGAAGATGTAATAACGACTTATCCGCAACATCATTGAGTTCTGCGAGCTCAATTTCAGTCAGTGTGGTTTCGCCAGCAAGAAAGCTTGGAACATCATAAAACGATGAGTCAAAGTGCACTTTTGCTCTTTCATTCCAAGCCTGTTTGTTTGTCGTTAAATAATCCATTTAAACTTAATCCGTTTTTAAATGCCCAACGCCGTATTAAACCGATTCCTTTTTAGCGTATTGCACCTTCTTCTATAGTACATTTTGAGTGTATATGTAAGCACTTGCCTTAATTTCAGCAACCTTAATGCCTTTTATTATCAAAATCTAGAATACATTAGCTTTTTCTGAATTTGTTTACATAAAATGGTGTAAATAAAAAAAGCCGACAACAAGTGCCGGCCTTTGTTACGTCAATTTTTCTTAATTTAAACAATACTCAATGCGATTATTACTGGGTAAGTGTAAATTTCTGAACTTGTTCTGACATCGCTGCAGCATCTTCAAGTAAGGTTTCATTGAGCTGACTTAACGCATTAGCGATTTCTTGAGTTTGATTATAAATCTCACTGATTTTCATCGCATTTTGATTCACTTCTTCGGCAACAGCTGCTTGCTCATGAGTTGCTGAAGCAATTTGTTGATTCATACTGTCAATAACATCAACATCCGCCACAATTTGTTTCAACTCTTTGCCCGCATTTTCCACTTCAATAACGCTTTCATCAGCACTGACCATGCCACGTTGCATGGTTTTAACGGCTAACTGAGCACCAGATTTAAGCCTATCAGTCATCCGCTTGATATCGTCCGTTGATGATTGTGTTCGTTGCGCTAAGGTTCTGACTTCATCAGCCACAACAGCAAAGCCTCGTCCTTGCTCTCCCGCTCTTGCCGCTTCAATGGCCGCGTTAAGTGCCAGTAAGTTAGTTTGCTCTGAAATCGCGCTAATGACATCCAAAATAGTCGCAATAGA
>BCQL01000022.1_pt1 | contig 18466 bp, 13 predicted proteins | sample 1008151 | NCBI WGS metagenome assembly BCQL01 (sample SAMD00035459, study PRJDB4067) | museum specimen metagenome | biome: marine biome; feature: sea shore; material: organic material | host: Otohimella japonica | place: Japan:Kanagawa | collected 1927
CGATGGTCAGACCATCGAGCTCATTGAAGCGTGCTTAACTAAGACATTGTTATATAAGTAGATGCTTTATTATTATAATTGAGTTAACTTTAATAACTAAAAGGAATAACGAATAACAAAGTATCACTGTTAAAGCCTCTTAAACCGATTATCATTAGACAATGCCAACATAGGAGCAAACCATGAGCAACATTTACGAAGACAATTCATATACGCTAGGTAATACCCCACTAGTGCGCCTTAATCGAGTAAGCAATGGTAAAGTGTTAGCCAAAGTTGAAGCACGTAATCCAAGTTTCAGTGTTAAGTGCCGTATTGGTGCGAACATGATTTGGGATGCTGAGAAAAAAGGCACCCTAACAAAAGAAGTAGAATTAGTAGAGCCAACTTCTGGTAACACAGGTATTGCACTTGCATATGTTGCAGCTGCTCGTGGTTACAAACTTACCCTTACTATGCCAAACACAATGAGTCTTGAGCGTCGTAAGTTGCTTAAAGCACTTGGTGCTAACCTTGTGTTAACTGAAGGCGCTAAAGGTATGAAAGGTGCGATTGATAAAGCCGAAGAAATTCGTCAATCAGATCCTGCTAAGTACTTAATTCTTGGTCAATTCAGTAACCCAGCTAACCCAGAGATCCACGAGAAAACAACGGGTCCAGAGATCTGGAACGATACTGACGGTGACGTTGCAGCATTTGTAGCAGGTGTTGGTACTGGTGGTACTATTACAGGTGTAAGTCGTTACCTTAAAGCACAGAACAAAGATATTGTTTCTGTTGCAGTAGAGCCTGTTGACTCTCCTGTTATTGCACAAGCAAAAGCAGGCCAACCACTTCAACCTGGACCACATAAAATCCAAGGTATTGGCGCAGGTTTTATCCCTGGTAACCTAGATTTAGAGATGGTTGATTTAGTAGAAGCCGTCAGCAACGAAGATGCTATTGCTATGGCTCGTCGCCTAATGGAAGAAGAAGGTATCTTAGTGGGTATTTCTTCAGGTGCTGCAGTTGTAGCTGCAAACCGCATTGCTGAAAAGCCAGAATTTGCAGGTAAGAACATTGTTGTAATCCTACCATCAGCTGCAGAACGTTACCTGTCATCTGCACTATTTGCAGGCGCATTTGGTGACAGCGAAAACGTACAATAATAAACAATCAAAGATTGTTTTAATAAAAGCCCAGCAATTGCTGGGCTTTTTAATATCTATAACATTTCACAAGCATCACTTAACCTGTTTCAAAAACGACGAACGCTGTTCATTACAACAATTTGTCCGTCGCATTCTTAGTACACCGACAATGAAGAACACTTCTGATTGTCGCTATCAACTCCTATACTAAACATTGATAACCAAGATTAATTCGCTGTCGTATCGATATTTTTTATAACTGTAGAGCTAGATCAAAATTTGCTTTTGTTGTGTCTGATACTATCGCCGAAATTTTCTAATCATCCCAACATCCCTATATGTCTTTTTACCAATCTCCTAAATCTATATCCGCTTATGACGCTAAGTTTGAAGCCCAAAAAATTGCCTTCGCTCCTGTTAGTTTCCAAGTGGCCCGTTGTTTAAGCCAGTTTGGCTTACTTGCACAAATCGATCATGCTGGAGAAACGGGTATCAGCCTTACAGAATTAACTAACAACAATGACCTTTCTGAATACGCCATTCACGTGTTACTGGATATGGGATTAAGCATGGGGATATTTTGGTGTAAAGATGAGTTATATCGATTAGATAAAACAGGATATTTCTTACTGCATGACGATATGGCATCCAAGAACCTGAACTTTATCCATGATGTTTGTTATCAAGGTTTATTTGAGCTAGAAGCATCGCTTAAACAAGGAAACGCAGCGGGATTAAAACACTTAGGAGACTGGGACACCATTTACCCAGGATTAAGCCAACTGCCAGAACAGACAAAACGTAGTTGGTTTGAATTTGACCATTATTATTCAGACCACGCATTTGACAGTTTACTGCCGATGATTTTCAAATCTCAGCCACAACATATAGTCGATGTCGGTGGCAACACAGGTAAATGGGCATTCGCTTGTACTGGCTATGATGCCAACGTCAACGTCACCATCATGGATCTACCAGGGCAACTAGCCGTAGCGATGGAAAACGCACGCAACAATATGGTCGATGGTAGAGTGTTTCCATTTGAAACAGACCTATTAGACCCAAGCAAACCATTTTTTGAAGGCGGTGATTTATACTGGATGAGTCAGTTCTTGGACTGTTTTTCAAAGCAGCAAATTATCACCATTTTAAAACGCACAGTTGCCGCAATGAAACCTAACAGTGAACTGTGTATTTTAGAAACTTACTGGGACAGGCAACCTTACGAGGCGGGAGCATATTGCGTAAACGCCACATCACTTTATTTTACCGCAATAGCGAATGGCTATAGCCGCATGTATCACAGTAAAGATATGTTAAAGATGATCAGTGAAGCTGGTCTTTACGTTGATGAAGACATCGACAATATTGGCTTAGGGCACACCTTATTACGTTGTAAGGTAAAACCATAGGCTAAACTCCACATTGTTTACACTTATCAAACTGTAACACCATTGAGTAATTACGTTAAAATCTCTCCATATTGGCAAACGCTTGAATTAAATTTAACATTTACATTCAAGCGATATTGCCTACAAATCCAGTAAACACCTGCCATACAGCGCTTGTTAAATAGTGATTAACCTCACAAAATCAATTTCGCAACATTAAATTTAACGCCTTTTCACTAATACATTTTGCAACATCTTCAAACGTCACCACTTTAGTTGAAGCTAATTATGCGTGACATTTCTTTACCGTAGCTACACAAAAAATCCACATTTGCGTTCAAAAAACAACCCGGGCGAGCATTATCCATTCAGTCACACCCTCTTATCGTTCGTAACAAGATGTGACACCAAACACTCATGTTAATTTCAGAAACAAAATCAAGACATAATCACAACAAAAATAACAACTTACCCCTGTAACAGCCATGTTGCCAATGTTATTTAAGTATGATTTTATCCACCTTCCGCAAAGACCTGTTAACCCCATTTACAAGTCAACAAAGAGATTTACTAATTAAAAACGCGGCTTTGATAAAATCAATATAGGAAGAGATGAGATGCAGCTTAATTCAAAAGTAGCCAATGCAATTCGCATAGCATTGGTTGGCGGAGCATTCACCGCAGCGATAAGTTCTCCAGTAGTGCTAGCTGCTGAAGAAGGTGCAGATGTAGAACGCATTCAAATTACTGGTTCACGTATTAAACGTACCGACTTAGAAACAGCGACACCTGTCACTGTTCTTAGTGCAGACGATATGGCAAAGCAAGGCTTTACCACTATCCAAGATGCACTGCAAAACTTAACGTCGACCACAGGAGCCATGACAACTCAAGAAGTCCATGGTTTCACTCCTGCAGCATCTTCAATCAGTTTACGTAACGCAGGTGCAAGCCGTACATTAACGCTTATTGATGGTAAGCGCTTAAATCAGTACCCAAAACCAGCAGGCGGAACGGATAACTTCGTAGATACAGCTAATTTACCAATGGAAGCAGTTGAAAGAATTGAGGTTCTTCAATCTGGTGGTTCTGCAGTTTACGGTGCAGATGCTGTTGGCGGTGTGATTAACATTATCTTGAAAAAAGATTTTGACGGTGCAGCCCTTAAATATCGTCATGGCGATACTATGGAAGGCGGCGGAATGAATGATCGTATCGCGCTTTCATTAGGTTCTTCAAACGAGAAAGGCAACGTATCAACCTTCATTGAGTTCAGTAGCAATGAAGCATTACAAGCTACAGATCGTGAAAACTTCGGTTTACACACAGATAAAGTGCCACACAGTGACTACTCACAATACAGCTCTTATGGTGCGCGTATTGCCGGTACAGGCACAGGGGCTCGTTCACTGTCGCCTCAAGAATGTACTGATGGCGGCTTCTTCTGGGATGATGCACGCAGCATTTGTGGTTTTGACCGTTCAGAATGGCGTGACTTAGAGCCAGAAAGCTATCGCTTTATCAGTACAACCAACTTTAACTATGAACTATCTGACGATATCACTTTCTTAGGTCGTCTTGATTTTGCTAACGCTAAATCAACCACCAACTTTGAACCAATGGCAATTGATGATTACGATATCAATGTTTCAGGTGATGACTTAACCGTGAGCTACGGCGATTTGATGAGCAAGACATTCAGCAAATCAACCGGGCTTGGTGGTGACTTCGCTAATGCTACTGATGGCGATTACTACTATGTTCGACGTCTACACGAATTTGATAACCGTAGTGGCGAAACGAACACCAATAACTACTTTTTCTCAGCAGGTCTTCAAGGCGTTTTAGCTGACGAGTACGATTGGGATATGTCTGTAAACTACGGTCGTACCAACGTCGATGTTTATCGCAGCGGTTTTGCAACTGTTGGTGGCATGTTCGATTACATCACTGCAGGTGAAAACGGTAATTCATTACTTGAAAATATGTCTGACGAAGATGTTGAAGCAGCGTCTTACTCTCCATTTGAGCGTGCTCAGTCTACTCAAAAGAACGTTCAAGCAAACATCACTGGTATGGCGTTTGAAATGCCTGATGGCGATGCCATGTTTGCATTTGGTGCTGAATACACAGAACAAGACTATGAAACAGAATCTGATTCTGAAACCCAAAATGGTTCAGTGCTAACAACAGGTGGTTCATCTGGTGCTGGCGAACGTGATTTCTGGGCAACTTATGCAGAATTAAGTGTCCCATTAATGGACGAATTAACAATCGCTGCGGCGCTTCGTTACGATCACTACAGCGACTTTGGTGGCAATTTATCACCACAAGTAACCGTAGAATACCGTCCTGTTGACGAGTTATTGGTTCGTGGTTCTTGGAGTAGCGTATTCCGTGCCCCTGATATGCACCGTGTATACGGCGATGCGACAAACGGCTTCACTACAGTTATCGACTTTAAACAGTGTCAAGCAATGGGCGGACAGCCTGGTGTTACTAACCCAGATCCAACCATCAATGAAATTTGTAATGAGCTTCACATTGACACCACAACTGGTGCAAACAAAGATCTAGAAGCAGAAACAGGCTACACAGCTAACATCGGTGCAGTTTGGGGTGGCGATAGCTTAGAAGCTTCTTTTGACTTATGGGAATGGAAACTTGACGACATGGTAAGCGATATTAGCGCTTCGACTGCCGCTCAAGAATACGACACCTATGAAGATATGATCACTCGTGATGCAAGTGGCACAATCACTCACATCAACACTGTGGCTCAAAACTTAGCGTATCAAAAAGTGCGTGGTATTGATTTAACAGCTGGTTACAGCTGGGACTTCAATGATATGGGTGAATTACGAGTTAACTTTAATGGTACTTACATTTTGTTATCTGAAGGTCAGTTAAACCCAACTTCAGATGTTGATGACGACATTGAAGACGGCGGATTACCTCAGTACCGTGCCAACATGATCTTCACTTACTTCATTAATGACTTTGAAACCACGCTAGGTGCTTACCATACAGCACGTATGCACGGTGTGTCTTACAGCTCATTCATTGATGATGACGAGTTCAGCGAAGAAGATTTAGAAGTCGCATCACAGACTAAATGGAATCTAACATCGGCTTATAACTTCACAGATAACATGAAGTTAACGGCTGGTATCGTCAACCTATTTGACGTAGGTCCTAACTTTGACCCAACTAACACATCATGGCCTCACTACCCTCGTAGCGTCTACAACGCTCGCGGACGTGAATGGTTTGTTGAAGGTGAAGTTAAGTTCTAGCGTTAATGTAATACAACTTTAAGTGTCTCCCGACTCTAACGGCATCAAAAGTATCTGATGCCGTTTTTTTATGGCTTTGATTAACTAAACCCAAAGTAATGAGCAGCAACAACCGTCATACTGGATAATACAAATAAGCCCACCATAAAGCGCCAAATAAACTTAAACCAATTGCCCCAATCAACACGACATACCCCTAACGTCGCCATTAAAGAAGCAGACGTTGGTACCAATACATTGGTAAAGCCATCACCTAATTGAAACGCTAACACCGCAACTTGACGGGTCACTCCGACAAGATCAGCAAGAGGCGCCATTAAGGGCATAGTTAACGCAGCTTGACCAGAGCCTGAAGTCACAAAGAAATTAAACACCGACTGAAACAACAACATAAACCAAGCTGAAAGTGCTGTAGGTAATTGGCCAATGACATTCCCTGCACTGTGCAAAATAGTGTTCAGAACACTCGGTTCAGCTGCGCCAGCACCGCCGAGTAATAACAAGATGCCAGAAGCACAACCTACCAATACTGCAGGCTCAAGCATCGTGCCTGCACCTTGCTTAAAACTCACTGCAACCTTATTCATATTTAAACCATTTAGGTTAAATACAACCCCAATCACCCCCACGATAATTCCCATCGTAAAGAACTGGCTAGCAATTTCTGGAATAAACCAAGCATGTGCAATCACGCCCCATATCACCCAGGCAATTGTGCCTACTATAGTCAGTAGCACTAAAATATCACCAAGATTAAAACGACTGTCTTTGACATGACCTTGCTGGTTATCACGGAAAAATTGATCCGACTCGTAACTAAAAGATGCTGTTGGCGTTTGTTGAATTTTACTGGCATAACGCATAGTAAAAGCAATACCAATTAGCGTGAAACCAAACCACATTATGGCACGAACACCTGCACCAGAAAGTACAGGCACCCCAGCAATGCCTTGTGCAATTGCCACACTAAATGGGTTCATCCAAGAGCTGGCAAAACCAATTTGAGTTGCAACATAAGTCACCATCACAGTACAGATGGAGTCGTAACCTAATCGAATCATTAACGGGCAAATAATAATCGCAAATGCAATGGCCTCCTCGCCCATTCCAAATACTGCGCCGCCCAATGAAAACAAACTGAATATCACCGGAATAAAGAGTTTTTCATTGCCTTGAGTTTTATCAATTAACCGCAAAATACCGTTATCTATGGTGCCCGTTGCCATCACGACACCAAAGGAGCCTCCAATGACGAGCATGAACATAATCACCCCGATGGCGCTGCCCCATTTAGAGCCAGACACCATACCTTCAAAGGCAAAATTAAAAAAACCAACCTCGCCATGACCTTTAAACAACGAGATAGGCTCAACTTTAGGCTCGCCAGCGTCATCTAAAGCATATTGAAACGAATTAGGATCGATTACCGTGCGTGTTTTTTCTGCTCCGTCGATAACATAATGAGCATCTAGAGTAGAAAAAGAACCGATAGGGATAATATAAGTCAGCAACGCAGCAGCAAGAGCAACAAAAAAGATAATCACCAAGGTATCTGGCATCTGCTTTGTGGTGTTACCCGTCAAATTGGTGGAATGTGCTTGAGGCGAATTGCCTTGGGATGAGTCGGAAGTTACTGGTTCTTGATGTGGCGAATTCATTTACAGTCCATTTTTAAGTTATTGTTATATGGATTAATGCCAACACATTAGGCATTTTTACGACACTGGCATACTACAATAGCTAATAAAAAATTCCCATATGCTTTGAAATCGCACCGAAAATAAACCGTAATTGAGTTATTGAACCACAGCATTAGCTGTCGAGTGACAGTCTGATTTTCAGTGAGATTTAAGCAGCGATTCAAATTCACTTTGTATTTAAATTAACCACCATTTTTTGCGCAACAGTTTGAAAAAGAGTTAATTCATCATCAGCTAGCCCTTGCGTCATTTGTTGATATATCTGTTTATCAATCTGATTAATCTTACCCATGATAAGCTGACTTTCTTCGGTTAAACGCAAACATTGACTGCGCTTATCTTCTGGGTTCGGCTCTTTCACAATCAAGCCCTGAGTGATTAACGTGTTCAGTAACCTTGTTACCTGGGCTTTATCTCGATTTAAGAAGTTAGCAATGTCTATCGCTGTACACGGTGATTTTTTATTAATTATTTTAAGCACTCTGACATGCATTGGCGCCACATCTATATCAAGTTGTTCAATATTATCATGCAGTTGCCTTTTCAATACATGTACTAATTGAAACAAACCTTCTAAGGATTTTCGATCTTGCATAATTCACCTCCACCAAAAACTAGTTGACATTATCAACCAAAAAAGAATATAGTTGACATTATCAACCAAATTAAGCCAAATCACAAGACAGGAGGATAACAATGAATCCACAAGCCGTAATGACCTCTTCGCAAATTGAACAAGTTAATGAGCCTAAAGTGGGTCAACAAAAAGCCTCGATTATCGTAAAAATACTCACAGTTATGGGAATGATGTCACTCATGGGCGGCACATTAACAGGCTTCATGACTTATATAAATCTTGGCTTGAGTGACACCTTTTTTGCAGACTGGTTTTCTGCTTTTGCTTTAGCTGCGGTCACTATCATGCCAATCGGTTTTACATTAATGGTGGTACTGACCAAACTCACCGAGAAATACCTGCCTCATACAAGTGAAAAAGTACGCAATGTATTAATCGGTCTCACGATGGCCTGTCTTATGGAATCGGGCATTGCCTTATCAACTGTCATTAACAATATCGGAATCAATGATATGCCTATCCTGCTTTCTACATGGGCGCAAACCGTGCTGGCAGCCATACCCGTTGCTCTTGTCATGATGATAACCGTCTCATTAACGATAAAGCCTAAAGTCGAAGCCATTCTTAAAAGCTAACCTTGATATTAGCCTGGTTATTCAAAACATCATCAGTCATTTTTTATCGTGATAAATCCAGTATCACACTACATATAAAGGTATTAATTATGAATACGATTTTACGCAAAGGTCATCAGTACCGTATTACGATTGAAGAAATCAATCTAGCTGATAACCAAACCGGTCAAACGTTAGATTTTGAATTTCAAGATAGAGAAGATGTACTGAATGTCGTTGAAAAACTGCAAAAAGGCAGCGGCCTTGAGCCTCAAGAAGCCACTAAAGTGGCATTGGGATTAAGATTATTGGGCCCGATAATGATGCAAAACCGCAAGCATCCACTATTCGCCGAGTTTATGCCACATTTTAAAAACTTTATGCATCATCTAAAAAGCACTGTTAAACAGGCAGTAAAGCAGCAAGCGATTAATTAATGTGCCATAAGTTTGTAAGAGGATTAATGGTAGATCGCCTAATTATAAATTGTCTAAATGTAAATCACTTAGCTGTAAATAGCGTTGTAGCTGGCGATGCTAACATCGATCACTCTTAGCTGATTTAAATTGGTTTTGAATGAATCAATACAAAAAGCCCAGCATTTGCTGGGCTTTTTAAAAGAGGGTAATTTGATAACGTTTATCTTAGCGAATCTTTTTGTTCCGCTTTAGTCACTAAGGACCCATGACTCGCACCCTGCGAACCAATAGTTAACTGCCCTTGTTGTACTAACCAAAAACCAAGTCCAATAAAGACCCCACCACCAACAATATTACCTAATGTCACAGGGATAAGGTTATTAAACACAAAGCTTAATAAAGTTAAGTCAGCATATTGTTCTGGGTTGATATTAAGCGCAACATAAAAACTTTCAGGAGCAAAAGCATGAATCGCAACCCCTAATGGCACCATAAACATATTCGCAATGCTATGTTCAAAACCACTACTGACAAACATTGCAACTGGCAGCATCATTAATAATGATTTGGTCAGTAAATCTTTTGTCGCAAAAGTCATCCAAACCGCTAGACATACAAGCATGTTACATAAAATGCCTAAAGTGAAAGCTTGTACCCAAGTATGGTGTATTTTATGTTGGGCAATATTAAGTGCATTTAGCCCCCATTGCCCGCCATTTAACTCGAACATGCGTGACATCATAATCAGAAGCACCATCAATAAGGCGCCAACTAAGTTGCCTGCATAAACTCTCGCCCAGCATTGCAATTGGGTTGATGTTTTCACTTGTTTTTGTGCCCAAGGGATTGAGGTTAATACCGTACTGGTGAACAACTCAGCTCCACACACCACTACTAATATTAACCCTAAACTGAAAGCCAAACCGCCAATAAAACGAGTCATTCCCCAATCACTGGTGCTTCCCGTCGTCACCGTGACATAAAATACAAAGGCAATGGCAATAAAAGCACCAGCAAAAATCGATAAAGTAAAAGATTGCCAAGGGCTTTTGGCTATTTTGGCTAAGCCAAATGATTCAGCTTGCTGATAGGTCGAATTTGATGGCGCTGGGGAGGTATTCACTGTTTTCGGCGGGCAATTAACCTGCTCATGCGATGTTGGGGTTATCTCATCGGCAATTTCAGCGTCTTGCTGTTGATCTTGCCCAGTTAATTTTTGCATAAAAACCTCAAATCGCTTTTTAAAAATAAACAACACTTACCATGCACATTTTAGGCGTATCAATATCATGCAACGAGTGTTGTGATAACCATTATTGAAACCCAAAATAAACACGCATCACTCTTATCAAGACTCACAAAAGTAAATTGGTAAGACCAAGATTACCAGTATCAAAACTCAATCACTTTTGACAAATTTACAATTAAACATCGCTAATAAACTATCAGCTTATCTAAAAAATGCTATATATCAGTATAGCAAATCATCATCACAACAAGAAAGCATGACAAAGTGTACATTTGGAGTGTCGCAAGGGTAGTCACTCTTGGCTAAATAGAAAACTGTTTGCTCAAAAAGTGTTACCCAGCTAACATTTTTGTCGATATCTTACTCAATTTTGATTTAATTAAGTGATGTTGCATAGAAGCTATGATAATATTCATCAGGTAAATTGGTCTTACCAATTTATGATTTAACAAATTTTCGCTGACATTGTAAAAATATTATGGTGCTAGCACACAGATTAGATGCCCTTGCAATTATCCATTAATAGGGGTCTCAATTTTTTGAACTGCCAGCTTGGTTGTAACAGTTATCCATTACCATTAAATGGCAGATCAACAGTTAATTGACGAGAAGGTAAAATACCATGACCGATAAAACAGAATTATTTGCAAACGCTTGGCAAGGTTTTGAAGCTGGTGATTGGAAAACTGAAGTTAACGTTCGCGATTTTATTCAGAAAAACTACACTCCTTATGAAGGCGACGAGTCTTTTCTAGCTGGTGCTACTCAAGCAACTACCACACTTTGGGACAAAGTGATGGAAGGGATCAAGCAAGAGAATAGCACACATGCCCCTGTTGATTTCGATACTGAAATGGTATCAACCATTACCTCTCATGACGCTGGTTACATTAACAAAGAGTTAGAAACCATTGTTGGTTTGCAAACTGATGCTCCTTTAAAGCGTGCCATGCTACCTAACGGTGGTATTCGTATGGTTGAAGGTTCTTGCAAAGCTTATGACCGCGTACTAAACGAAGACATCAAGTACACCTATTCAGAGCTACGTAAAACACATAACCAAGGTGTTTTCGATATTTACACGCCAGAAATCATGGCATGTCGTAAATCAGGTGTATTGACTGGCTTACCTGATGCATACGGCCGTGGTCGTATCATTGGTGATTACCGTCGTATCGCGCTTTACGGTATCGACTACCTAATGCAAGATAAGTTTGCTCAATTCTCCTCACTTCAAGCTGGTTTTGAAGCGGGTGAGGATTTATCAAACACGATGCAATTACGTGAAGAAATTGCAGAGCAACACCGCGCCTTAGGCCAAATGAAAAAAATGGCTGCAAAATACGGCTGTGATATTTCATTACCTGCGACCAATGCTAAAGAGGCCATCCAATGGACTTACTTTGGTTACCTTGCCGCAGTGAAAAGCCAAAATGGCGCAGCAATGTCTTTAGGCCGTACTTCTTCATTCCTTGATATCTTCATTGAGCGCGATATTGCTAACGGCGTATTAACTGAAGAACAAGCGCAAGAAATGGTTGACCATTTTGTGATGAAGTTGCGTATGGTGCGTTTCTTACGTACTCCAGAATATGATGAATTATTCTCAGGCGACCCAATTTGGGCAACTGAATCAGTTGCAGGTATGGGTCTAGACGGCCGCACTTTAGTCACTAAGAACAGCTTCCGTTTCTTACATACCCTATACAACATGGGCCCAAGCCCTGAACCAAACATTACTGTTTTATGGTCGAATGCGTTACCACAAGGATTTAAAAACTACTGTGCAAAAGTATCTATCGATACTAGCTCTATCCAGTACGAAAATGACGACCTAATGCGTCCAGATTTTGAATCTGACGATTATGCTATTGCATGTTGTGTTAGCCCGATGATTGTGGGTAAACACATGCAGTTCTTTGGTGCTCGCGCTAACTTAGCAAAAACCATGCTTTACGCCATCAATGGCGGTGTGGATGAAAAGTTAAAAATCCAAGTCGCACCTAAAGCAGATGCCATCACTTCAGATGTACTTGACTTTGATGATGTAATGAACCGTTTAGACGGCTTAATGGATTGGTTAGCAACACAATACGTGACAGCGCTTAACTCTATACATTACATGCACGACAAATACTCTTACGAGTCTGCATTAATGGCGCTTCATGACCGTGATGTACGTCGTACTATGGCATGTGGTATTGCAGGTCTTTCTATTGCAGCGGATTCTTTATCTGCAATTAAGTTTGGCACTGTTAAGCCTATTCGTGATGAAGATGGTATTGCTATCGACTTTGATATTTCTGGTGAATATCCGAAGTTTGGTAACAACGACCCACGCGTAGATGACATTGCTTGTGACTTAGTTGAACGTTTCATGGCGAAAATCCGTACTAAGAAAATGTACCGTAACGCTATTCCAACGCAATCAATCTTAACCATTACTTCTAACGTGGTTTATGGTAAGAAAACAGGTACGACACCTGATGGACGTCCAGCTGGCGCGCCATTTGCTCCAGGTGCGAACCCTATGCATGGCCGTGATGAAAACGGTGCGATTGCGTCACTTACATCTGTAGCGAAACTGCCTTTTGCTCATGCACAAGACGGTATTTCTTATACTTTCTCTATCGTACCAAATGCGTTAGGTAAAGATGAATTAGGTCGCCGCGCCAACTTAGCATCATTAATGGACGGCTACTTTATGAGTAACGCCAATAGCGAAGGTGGTCAGCATTTAAACGTTAACGTGATGAACCGTGAAATGTTAGAAGATGCCATCGTTAACCCTGAGAAATACCCTCAATTAACTATTCGAGTTTCAGGCTACGCTGTTCGCTTTAACGCTCTAACACCTGAACAACAGCAAGATGTAATTACACGTACTTTCACTAAAGGCTTGTAATAATTCTTAAAATTGGTTGTACTTAACTTTATTAGTGTTTCATTAATAAAAATGAGTACAACCTCTTTTTTTGCTTGTTTGGAGACATCATGACCACAGGTCGTATCCACTCTATAGAATCATTTGGTACCGTTGATGGTCCAGGCATTCGTTATGTCGCCTTTATGCAAGGCTGCCTAATGAAATGCCAATACTGTCATAATCGCGATACGTGGGATTTAGACGGCGGCAAAGAAGTCACTGTTGATGAACTAATGAGCCAAATCATTAGTTACAAACCTTTCCTACAATCTGGTGGAGTAACTGCCACTGGTGGTGAAGCTATCCTTCAAGCTGAATTCGTTAACGAACTTTTCAAAGCATGCAAAGCTAATGATCTGCATACCTGTCTTGATACCAATGGTTTTGTGCGTAAATACACGCCCGTCATTGATGAATTACTCGACAATACCGACTTAGTGTTACTTGATATAAAACAAATGGATGATGCTAAGCACATCGATTTAACCAAGGTGAGTAATCAACGAACATTACAGTTTGCAAAACATTTAGCGAAGCGCAATCAAAAAACCTGGGTGAGATATGTGGTAGTTGATGGTTTTACTGAGGATATTGACTCAGCGAAAGCTTTGGCAGACTTCATACAGCCTATGGAAAACGTTGAAAAGGTAGAATTATTGCCTTATCACCAACTTGGCACGCACAAGTGGGAAGCATTTGGTGAAAGCTATTCGTTAACAGACATTAAGCCACCCAGCAAAGAGACTATGGAAGCCATAAAAGCTGTCTTTACTGAGCGTGGAATTAAAGCAGATTATTAATCGTTGGCGAGCAAAGACTTACAGTTGCTCCCAATAACTTTTATCTAAACGTTCAAATGCCATTTTGAGTATCAACGCCATATCTAAATAACACGCTTTAGCCCCAAGGGGTTGGCAAGATATGCCCATTGAACTCATTTTGGCGGTTAACTGATTTGTCCAATCAAATAAGGTTATCGGCAAAGGATGACGGGCACGCCAGCCCAGCCAGAGTAAACCTTGGATAGGCAAACTGATAAAAAATAGCATTAAGGCAATAGCTTGGGGTAAAAACGCCCAGCCATTAACATACACTTGGCTACAAGCAGCCAAGATAGCAAATAACGGCATCAATAAAATGCCAAGATGGGTTGCTCTGACAACACGATATTCAGGGAAATAAAACCCAAGTTGCCGAACCATAGGCCACGTCTTCATGTAACGTCGACCGTCACCTATGATTTTGAACACGTTTACGTTCAACGGTATGCCCTACAAGTTAGAAATATATATGCACCATAGCACACAGCGATATTGAGCCCCAAATTTACGGTAAATTTATCGGCTGTTTAGTAAATCATTAACTATGATTGATAGTTGAAATAACACATTTCACATCAATTTTAATTTTGCTCGATCAGACTAATAAGGTCTCAACATGTCAGAAAAACTCGTACTGGTACTCAACTGCGGTAGCTCTTCTTTAAAATTTGCTGTTATTGATGCTGTTTCAGGTGATGATCACATATCAGGACTTGCTGAATGCTTCGGTTTAGAAGATTCACGCATAAAGTGGAAAGTTAACGGCGCTAAAAATGAAGCTAAATTGGGCGCATTTACTGCTCACCGTGAAGCAGTTGAATTTATCGTTAATAATATCCTTGCTGATCAGCCAGAGCTTGCAGCTCAAATTCAAGCTATCGGTCATCGTATCGTTCATGGTGGCGAAAAATATTCTCGCTCAGTGATCATTAATGAAGATGTGATCAGTGGTATTGAAGATTGTGCCTCACTAGCGCCACTTCATAACCCAGCACATTTAATTGGTATCCGAGCTGCTATGGCTTCATTCCCTGCTCTGCCACAAGTCGCTGTTTTTGATACCGCATTCCACCAAACCATGCCTGAGCAAGCTTATATCTATGCCCTTCCTTTTAAGTTGTATCGTGAACATGGTATTCGCCGCTACGGCATGCATGGCACCAGCCACTTATTTGTAAGCCGTGAAGCTGCAAAAGTGCTAAATAAAGACACCACTGATACGAATGTGATTGTTGCACATTTAGGTAACGGCGCTTCAGTTACGGCCATAAAAGGCGGCAAAAGTGTCGACACTTCAATGGGATTAACACCATTAGAAGGTTTAGTTATGGGCACACGTTGCGGAGATATGGACCCATCAATCATTTACCATTTAGTTAACCAACTTGGTTATACCATTGATGAAGTCAATAACTTATTGAATAAGCAAAGCGGCTTATTAGGTATTTCTGAGTTAACCAACGATTGTCGTGGCATTGAAGACGGTTACAAAGATGGCCATAAAGGCGCAACCTTAGCACTGGAAATTTTCTGCTACCGTTTAGCGAAATACATCGCCTCTTACACTGTGCCATTAGGCCGTTTAGATGCCGTTGTATTTACTGGTGGTATCGGTGAAAACTCAGATATTATCCGAGCAAAAGTGCTTGAAATGCTGGCTATCTTTAATTTCAAAGTAAACGAAGAGAAAAACCTAGCCGCGCGTTTTGGTAAAGATGGCATCATTACCGAAGAAAACAGCACTGTGGCAATGGTTATCCCGACTAACGAAGAGTGGGTCATCGCAGAAGACGCTATCAAACTCATTAGCGCTTAATCCCCTTGCCCGACATGAAGCCTGTTAACTCAGGCTTTATTCACGCTCAGTTTAGAGGTAAATATGTCTCGTAATATTATGTTAATCCCGATTGGTACAGGTGTAGGTCTAACGTCGCTAAGCCTTGGGATGGTTCGTGCGCTAGAGCGCAAAGGTGTTAAAGTTCAATTCTTCAAGCCAATTGCACAAATCCGTAATGGCGACAATGGTCCTGAACGTTCAACCACCATTTTAAGTCATTCGCCGACTGTTAATCCGCTTGAACCATTCACTATGGAACATGCTGAAAACTTAATTCGTTCAGAACAAATCGATGTGCTTATGGAGCAAATTATTGCTCGAGCCAGCGAATGTGCCGACAATACCGAAACGATTGTGATTGAAGGTCTAGTACCAACTCGTAATCACCCATTTTCTGATGACATTAACTTTGAAATTGCTAAAGCATTAGATGCTGATGTGATTTTCATTGCAACACCAGGAAATGACACACCCAATGGCTTAATGAATCGCCTAGAGATTGCTTATAATTCTTGGGGCGGCGTTAAAAACAAACGTCTTATTGGCTCAATCATCAATAAAATTGGCGCTCCAGTGGACGATGAAGGTCGTGCACGCCCTGATTTATCTGAAGTCTTTGACCATGCAGAAGTATCAACAACTGATACCTCAGCAATGTTCCAGCTACCGGGTAAAAGCCCGCTGCGCATCTTAGGTAGTGTGCCATATAACTTAGACCTTGTTTCACCTCGAGCTTCTGATTTAGCAAAACACCTCAATGCTAAAATCATCAATGCTGGTGAAATGAATACGCGACGCTTACGTAAAGTTACTTTCTGTGCCCGCAGTATTCCTAACATGGTTACTCATATCCGAACCAACTCATTGCTAGTGACATCGGGCGATCGCTCTGATGTGATTGTGTCTGCTTGTTTAGCGGCAATGAATGGGGTCAAGATTGGTGCCCTATTGCTGACGGGTGGATACGAGCCAGAACCTGAAATCATGGCACTGTGTGAACGTGCTTTTGAAACAGGCTTGCCAGTATTTTTGATTAATACAAATACATGGCAAACCTCGTTAAATATTCAGCGTTTTGATCATGAAGTCCCTGTTGATGATGCTGTACGAATTGACCGAGTACAAGAGTATGTTGCCAGTCATATCGATCAAAGCTGGATTGAAAGCGTAACGCAAAACTCACCTCGTGAGCATCGTTTATCGCCACCAGCATTTAGATACAAATTAACTGAACTTGCTCGTGCTGCTAAGAAAACCATCGTACTGCCTGAAGGTGAAGAGCCAAGAACCATTAAAGCTGCCGCCATTTGTGCTGAACGTGGTATTGCTCGCTGCGTACTCTTAGGCAACGAAGAAGAAATTCTGCGTATTGCTTCATCACAAGATGTGGTATTGGGCGAAGGTGTTCAAATTATTGATCCTCTGCAAGCTCGTGAGCGCTATGTTGAAGGCATGCTAGATTTACGTCGCCACAAAGGGCTGACTGAAGTCGTAGCTAAAGAGCAACTTGAAGACAATATGGTATTAGGTACCATGATGCTTGCTCAAGATGAAGTTGATGGCATTGTATCTGGGGCAGTCAATACTACAGCTAACACCATTCGTCCTCCACTGCAGCTAATTAAAACAGCGCCAGGGTCAAGCTTAGTATCTTCTATCTTCTTTATGTTGATGCCAGATCAGGTTTTAGTCTACGGTGATTGTGCGATTAACCCAGATCCAAATCCTGAACAATTGGCAGATATTGCCATTCAATCAGCTGAATCTGCTGCAGCTTTTGGTATCGAGCCTCGTGTCGCTATGATCAGTTACTCAACAGGTACATCTGGTACAGGTTCCGATGTTGATAAAGTGCGTGAAGCGACCAAAATCGCCAAAGAAAAACGCCCAGATCTGGTGATTGATGGACCACTGCAATACGATGCTGCAGTCATGGAAAATGTAGCACGCTCTAAAGCACCAGATAGCCCTGTTGCCGGTAAAGCGACAGTATTCGTATTCCCAGACTTGAACACAGGTAACACGACATATAAAGCAGTTCAACGTAGTGCAGACTTAATCAGTATTGGCCCAATGCTTCAAGGTATGCGCAAGCCAGTCAACGATTTATCTCGTGGCGCTCTCGTTGATGATATTGTCTACACCATTGCTTTAACAGCTATTCAAGCGGCACAGAATGAGCAGTAAACACAGATTGTGTTAATGCTTAAACAAAAAAAGCACTGCTTAGGCAGTGCTTTTTTGTAGATTAACTCTTTAGGTTTTAATCATTTAGCAGGTTTACTATCTGCTATACCTTTTTTAAGCTGCTCAAATGAAGCCTGTACTTGCTCTAATGGTGAGGCAAAATTCATTCGATAAAAGTTTTCATCCTTTTCACCAAACCAAGTGCCTGGGGTTAGTGCCATTTTAGCTTGTTTAGTCAATAACGCTTTTAATTGCTCAGCAGTTAGATTTAACCCGGTAAAATCAAACCAAATCTGGTTAGTGCCTTCTGGCACAAAGC
>BCQL01000023.1_pt1 | contig 18428 bp, 25 predicted proteins | sample 1008151 | NCBI WGS metagenome assembly BCQL01 (sample SAMD00035459, study PRJDB4067) | museum specimen metagenome | biome: marine biome; feature: sea shore; material: organic material | host: Otohimella japonica | place: Japan:Kanagawa | collected 1927
GCGGTTCACCGACCGGGCTGGCCCGAGCGTCGACGAGCAGATGGCGAAAATCAGGCTCACCCAGTCCTATGACGGTCTCGCGGATGTGGATTTCGTCGTCGAGAACGTGACCGAAGACTGGGAAATCAAGGCGTCGGTCTATGCCCGGCTCGAAGAGGTCTGCCCGCCTCACTGCGTCTACGCGGTGAACACCTCGGCCATCTCGATCACCCGCGTGGGCGGCATCACCAACCGGCCCGACCGCGTGGTTGGGATGCATTTCATGAACCCCGTGGCCATGAAGCCGACGGTGGAGGTCATCCGGGGCCATCACACCAGCGCGCGAACCCTCGAGGTGGTGCGCAGCTTCCTAGGGCTAATCGGTAAGAAGCATGTGCTGGTTAATGACATGCCGGGCTTCGTCTCGAACCGGGTGCTGATGCTGACGGTGAACGAAGCCATTTTCCTTGTCCAGGACGGCGTCGCCGAGGCGAAGGATATCGACCAGATCTTCTGCGAGTGTTTCGGCCACACCATGGGCCCGCTGGCGACGGCGGACTTGATCGGCCTCGACACGATCCTGCTCTCGCTCGAGCGGCTTTATGACGCCTACCTTGATCCCAAATTCCGTCCTGCGCCGCTGCTGCGCAAGCTGGTGGATGCGGGCCTGCACGGCCGCAAGACCGGCGCGGGCTTTCATCAATACGCTTAGTCTCAATCTGAAACAGGGGAAGAAACACCATGTCGGTTATTGTCGCTGAAAAGACAGACACGAATGCAATCGCGGTCCAAGTCACGGACTTTTTGGCAAGGCACATCGGCGATGCCCTGCCTGCGCCTTCGGAAAACCTCTTCAAGGGAGGCTACGTGAACTCCCTTTTCGTCATGCAGTTGCTGACCTTCGTCGAAAAGACCTTTGGTATCACAGTGGAGGATGACGACTTGGAGCTCGCCAACTTCTGCTCCATCGACGCGGTCTCGGATTTCGTGGCCCGCAAGTTGGAGCAGTAACCGTGCTGGACATGCCAAGCGGGCTGGAGGCTTTCGTCGATGCCCATGTGGTTCCATTTGCCAATGACTGGGACCAGGCGGGCCGGATCGACGAGGCCATCATCGGAAAACTCGCGCAGCAGGGTGTGCTGGGGCTGAATGTCCCGAGCGCATTCGGAGGAACGGAACTGCCCTGGCAGGAACTGCTGCCGATCGTGCGGGAATTGGGCCGGGGGTGTTCTTCGGTCCGGAGCCTCGTGACGGTGCATGGCATGGTCTGTGCCAGCCTGGCGCGCTGGGGCAATGCGGCGCTGCGGGAGACCTGGCTGCCACGGCTGGCGCGAGGGCAGGCCATCGGCGCCTTTGCCCTCAGCGAAGGCGGCGTTTCCGGCAGCGATGTCGCCGCCATCGAAACCCGCGTGCGCCGGCAGGGCGACATGCTGGTCCTCGATGGCAGCAAGCGCTGGACGACGTTCGGGCAACGCGCGGACGTGCTGCTGGTGTTTGCCAGGGAGGAGATGAGCGCCAGTACCTTTCTCGTGCCGACGGATTTGCCGGGGGTCGAGGTGTCCAGCCTCGACGGGATGTTCGGCACGACGGCAGCGATGGTCGCGGCGGTCACCTTCCGAGATGTAGTGCTGACGCCAGAGGCACGGGTCGGGCGGACCGGCTTCGGGCTATCGGCTGTGGCGGCCTCTGCGCTGGAGCTGGGGCGGTTCACGGTGGGCGTAGGCTGCCTGGGGATCCTAGACGCGGCGCTAAACGAGGCGCTGTCTCAGGCGAAGAGCCGCAGGAGCTATAGCAAGCGCCTGATCGAGCACCAGCTGGTAGCGGCGATGATTGCCCGCATGTCCGTCGACCGCGATGCTGCGGCGGGGCTGTGCGCGCGGGCTGCGGCCCTGCATGATGCGCAACACTCCGAGGCCATGCTGGCCACCTGGACGGCCAAGTATTTTGCCTCCGTGGCCGCAGTGCGCGCCGCATCCGACCTCGTGCAGATCACGGCGGCCAGGGGCTGCGAAAAGGGCGCCACCGCCCAACGGCTTCTGCGGGATGCCAAGGTGATGGAGATCATCGAAGGCAGTTCGCAGATCCAGGAAATCACCATTGCCGAAATGCTTGAAGCAACAAGCCGATGATGCCGGACCGAAAGGGAACATCACATGAACGTTCACGCGCAGACCGAAACCGCGGTGCACCGCAAGACCGCCAAGCTGCTCATCTTTGACCTGGATCACACGGTCTGGGACGGCATCCTGCTCGAGGATGGGGAGGTGGCGCTGAAACCGGGGGTACGCGCGCTGATCGAGACCCTCGATGCGCGCGGCATCCTGATGTCGATCGCGAGTCGCAATGAAATGGCCCCGGCGATGGAAAAGCTCGAGAACCTGGGGCTGGCGAAGTATTTCATTCACCCGCAGATCAACTGGGGGCCGAAATCCGCCTCCGTGAAGGCGGTGGTCGATGCCATCAATATCGGGATCGACACTGTCGCGTTTGTCGACGACCAGCCCTTTGAGCGCGAGGAAGTGACTTTCGCGCTGCCCGAGGTGCGCTGCTTCGATGCCGAAGAGATCGGCATGCTAGCGGGGCTGCCGGATTTTACGCCGGAAGTCATCACGTCCGAAAGCAGGCTACGGCGGCAGATGTACCAGTCTGACATCAAGCGGGCTGAGGCCGAGGAGCAATCCGGCGGCGCTGCGGAGGCGTTTCTAGCCACCCTGGGCATGACCTTCACCATCGCGGAGGCCACCACGGCGGACCTGGCCCGGGCCGAAGAGCTGACCCTGCGCACGAACCAGTTGAACACTACGGGGCGGACATACAGCTATGGCGAACTCGAGGCGCTGTGCAACGACCCGCGCTACCTGGTGCTGGTTGCCCGGCTGGAGGACAAGTACGGCCCCTATGGCACCATCGGCCTGACGCTGATCGAGCGGCGCCCGGATGTGCTGGCCATCCAGCTTCTGCTGATGTCCTGCCGGGTGATGTCGCGCGGTGTCGGATCGATCATGATCAACTACCTGCGCAAGCGGGCCAAGGCAGAGGGGCTGCGGCTGGAGGCGGATTTCATATCCAATGACCGCAACCGCATGATGCTGGCCACATACAAGTTCAGCGGCTTCCAGGAGATCACTCGGGACGGGACGCAGATCCTGCTAGGCTGCGACCTAGACTTGCCCGTGACCTATCCGGACTACGTGGCCCTGCATCTGCCGGAGGCAGTGTCATACTGATGGATGCGCCCCGAACCGCGCTGGGGGAAGTGCTGATCAATGTTACCGGGGCCGGCAACGCTCCGGTGGAACTGGTCTGCTTTCCCCATGCCGGGGCCGGTCCTGCCATGTACCGGGACTGGGCGCAGGACCTAGAGGGCTGCGCCAACGTGCTGGCGGTCCAATTGCCGGGGCGGGAAAGGCGCTGGCTGGAGAAACCCCTGACAGACGCAGACGAGGCGGCGCGCCAGATCGGGGCCGCCCTTGCGGCGTACCGTAACACCCGGCCTACTACACGCCTCGCTTTTTTCGGCCACAGCCTAGGGGCATTGCTCGCGTTCGAGACCGCTCGCTGGCTCGAGGCGCAGTATGGCACAGGACCCGAAGTGCTTTTCGTGGCCGGGCGGCGGGCGCCGGACCTGCCGCTGAACCGGCCCTGTTTCCACACGCTCGACGACGCAGAGTTCCTGGAGCGGATCGACGCGCTTGGGGGCACGCCACCGGGTATCCTGGAGGACAAACGCCTGGTGCGCATGGTCCTGCCGACGCTGAGGGCGGATGTGGCCATGACCGATGGCTACATCTGCCGCGATGCCCGCCCGACCAATGCCCGTGTGGTGGCGCTTTATGGCCGCGAAGATCTGATCGCGACACAGGCCGAGACGGAGGCTTGGCGGCCCTTTGCTCCGGTGCAGTCCTTTCGGTGCGTGGCCTTCGAGGGTAGCCATTTCTTCGTGAAATCGGCCCGGGAGGCGGTGCTGGACCTCTTGCGCGTGACGCTGGGCGCGAAGTGACGGGCGCCGCCGAACCGGCCTGTCCCGGATCGGGGATCACGGATGCGGCACGACGCTTCCGGGCTGCGCAAGGCGCGCAGACCCATATCTGGCTGGCGCACGGCGCGCGGCTGTCCTGCGCGCAGGCGCTGCAGGATGACGCGCTGCTCGACCAGGACGAACAGGCACGGCGTGCGCGGCTGATCCAGCCCGTCCAGCGGCAGATGTTCGACCGCAGCCACCGCTTCCTGCGCCACCTGCTATCCCACTATGCCGGCTGTCCAGCCGCCGAGATCGTCTACGCGCGCCAGCCCCGGGGCAAGCCCGTGCTCACGGGCGCGCATTCAAGGCTGACCTTCAGCCTGTCGCATTCCACCCGATACTGCGCCGTCGCGATCGCAGGGGGACCACAGATCGGGATCGACATAGAGGAGTGGGGGGATTTCATCCCCTCTGACGGGGCTCCCTGTCTTGGCTTGGGCAATGTGCTGTCGGACGCCGAACGCCGCGCGCTGGCCGAACTGCCTCAGACACGGAGGATTTCGGCCCTGCTGCAGTTCTGGACCCTGAAGGAAGCCGCCGTGAAGTCGACGGGAGACGGGCTGCACAGCCAGCTCGCGAGCTACTCCTTTGCAGGAATGAGCGAAAGCCGCATGGTGGTGCCCAGTGCGCATGGCACGCTCCATTGCCGGGCCTTACCGCTGCCTGCGGGAGTGATCGGGGCGTTTGCAAGCCTTGGAATGGATACGGATTTCAACCTAAAATGGTTTTAGGATTTCATTTTCTGGAGGAGTAGAGAACAAGATGGCGGACGTAACGACGCGCGTTGAAAAGGCCGCACGGGATGCGGCTGAGCTGGGGATCACCCCCGAAATCATTCCCCATGAGACCAGCGGTCGGGCAACCGAGGATGCAGCGGTCGTGCTGAACGTGGATCCAAGCCTGATCCTCAAGATGATGATCCTCGTCGACAAGAAAACCGGGCGCAATGCCGGTGTCCTACTGCGCGGAGACGAGCGGATGGACCAGAAGAAGCTGCGCGCAGCCACAGGGTTGAAGACGCTGCGTTTCGCCAGGCCCGAGGAGGTGACGGAGATTACCGGCTATGTAATTGGCGGCGTGCCGCCTGTGGCGCTAAGCCTGTGCGCGACGCGATGCTGCAGCGCCCGGATTCTTGAGGCTGAGCATGTGTATGGCTCCGGCGGCAGCGAGTTTCACGCGATGAAGGTCGCACCCTCGGATCTGCAGAGAATCCCAGACGTGACTTGGGGTGATTTCGCAGCCCCACAGGCATAACGCCCCGGCAGGGCCGGTCCGTCGGCGGCTTCAAGGCGGGAAGAATGTCTCCTGCCCTAAATCCCTACGTGGGTCACCGCGTCCACGATGCGTTCGACGTTTTGCTGGCTCAGACCGGCAAAGTTCAACCGGCTGTCCGTGACCATGTAGATGGCGTGTTTCGCGCGCAGGGTCCGGACTTGCTCGGAGGTGGCACCGAGGCAGGAAAACATGCCTTTGTGCTCCCGGATGTAGTCAAACCGCCGGGTCCCGGTTTTCTCGGCAAAGGCATTGCACAGCTGCAGGCGCAAGGCCGCGATCGAATTGCGGATGCCATGCAGCTCCTGGGTCCAGACTTCGCGCATGGCCGGGTCCTTGAGGATGCTGGTGACGATGCGCGCGCCATGATCGGGCGGAAATGAGTAGGCCTGTCGATTGAGATAGGCCAGAACCTCACGCGTGTGGGCCAGCAGCGCCGGGTTGCGTGCCGTGACCAACAGGGCGCCTGCCCTTTCGCGGTAAAGACCGAAGTTCTTGGAACAGGACACGGCGATCAGGCATTCATCCAGCGTTTCCGCCAAATGGCGCGTGCCCCAAGCGTCCTCTTCGAGCCCGTCCCCAAAGCCCAGGTAGGCCAGGTCAATCATGCCGACAAGGCCGTTTTCCGACATGCGGTCTGCCAGGGCGCGCCACTGGGTCCGGGTCAGCGAAATGCCCGTGGGGTTGTGACAGCAGCCGTGCAGCAGGACCACGTCACCGGCCCGAGCCGTTCCGAGATCATGCATCATGCCGTCAAAGTTCAGGCCCCCCGTCGCCGGGTCCCGAAAGCGGTAGGTCTCCCGGGCCAGCCCGGTATGCGCCAGCATGGTCGTGTGGTTTGCCCAAGTCGGATCGGAGACGTAGACACGGGCTCCCGGCGTGGCCTGGCGGATCAGTTCAAAGGCTTGCCGACACGCGCCAGAGCCGCCGGGCACGGCAGCGGCGGTACAAGGCGGCACCTCCGGACCAAGCACCAGCGCCTGCATGACCTCGAGAAACTCGGGGGCCCCCAGCAATCCGGTGTAGGATTTGCTCGTCTGATCCTGCCAAATCTTGTACTCCGCCGCCTTGACGGCCTGCATAACTGGCGTCTGGCCAAGGTCATTGCGGTAGACGCCAACCGTCTGATCGATCTTGTCGCGCCGGGGATCTTGCCGGTGCATTTGCATGAGCGTCAGGATTTCATCTGATGGCACGCTGCCAAGGTTACTAAGCACGTATGTTTCTCACTCTATTCCTGATGGCCGCTATCTTGCCGACCGGTGTCTGGCCGGTCAGAGACGATGGCGGGTCGAAAGGACCGGGCAGTTCATGCGGCGGTGCGCGGCTCCGGTCTGCGGAGGGCTTCGATCACCTCCGAGCCGACTTGGAACAGGCCGCCGACAGTTCTGAGGTTATCGTAGCGCTGTACGGGTCCGACACGGTCGAAAATGCAACCCGAACGCGCCAGAATGCGCTCCATGTAGACATCGAAAACCGAGATAATCTGCTTTATGCCGCGGTCGTGGGCCGTCGCGAACAGGCCCAAGAGCAGCTGTCGGGTCACGTAGTTTATCCCTTCCGGACCAAAGCTCTTAGCCATCTGGGTATCGACGCAGAACCGCGAGCTTTCCAGGATCAGCGGGTCCCGCACGATCGGGGCGCCGCCCATGACCTCGGGAAAGACGTCGGAGAGCATGTGCGGGCCGGTGGTTGGCAAGAGCCGCAGGGACGCCATGAGCTTCTTACGGTCAGGTGAGACCACGCAAATATAGAGCGGGTTCAGTTCGTCAAAGCGATCCCGTTCCAGACCGTTCGTGACATCGACACGCCAGCCGCGGCGATCCTTGAATTGCCGTGCACGCAGTTCGTACATCTGGCGAAAGATATCGGAATACTCGCTCCGTTGGTCTTCGTTGACAGTCAATAGCACTTTGCCGCTCTCCCCTTAGGACTGCGTCCATTTACGTCAATACACCCCAAGGGTGAAAATGCGGGAAATTACGGTATTGCGTAAGCGCTTGGTTTCCCGTGAGTGTCGTTCCCTTGGGTCTGCTGCGCTCCCTTGATCGCGTATGCTTAGATTCATCAACGCCAAGGTCACTGGGTCTCCGCCTTGCCCGGGCCATGACCCAAGCCGAGCGGCTGGCACCGACCAGCGTGCATTGCCGGATAATCGACGTGCCTCCCGCGTTCCGCCATCATGCTTTCAGACCGCTATATCTCAGGCCATGGCGGCAATACCAATGCAACGCCCAAAGCACGGCAAACCGCGCAGGCTTGCAACAGGGCGGATACAACGCACCGCACCATGTGAATCATCCGAACATAAACCTCATTATTGGCCTTCGATCTCCGCCGCAAATTGCGCCAGCGAAATCCCAAACTCTGCCGCCAATGCGGCCAGAACCGTCAGTGTTGGCTGCCGGTTTTCGGTCTCCAACAATGACACATAGCTCACCGACAAATCGAGCCGATGCGCAAACTCTTCTTGTGAAAGTCCTGATTGCTTTCGTCGTGCCCTCAGAGCTTTCGCAAATGACCTGACAAGCACCGCATTCTTCCGTTCCATCTTCAATCTTATTGAAGAACTTGAACCAGCGGTCTAATGACTATAGTCATATTTTTACTATAGTCATTGCAAAGGCCAACCATGCACACCATCACCTTCTTCGCCAACAAGGGCGGTTCTGGCCGCACCATTCATGCCCGTGCGCTTCGAGGACATCGCGCGCCGCGCCAAAACGCTGCCCGTGAACAAGCACTGGGCTGATGTCGAGCATAACGCGAAGGAGATCTGAGATGGTCGATGATATGCCAACCGCCACGATCAGCATGCTGCGGCGCAAGACCAAAGAACTGCTGAAACGTGCCGAGAACCACCCCATCCTCATCACGCGATACGGCAAGCCCGCCTTCGTGCTGATGTCAGCCGCGCATTACGAGGCGCTCTCCAGCGCGGGCGGAGGTGCACCATGACCGATCAAACGATCATCCCGTCCGACGCCACGGCGCTGATCGCAACAGCATACGGCGATTTGGAACTGGCTCTGGCACACGGACCCGACGATGCGGATGTCGCACCGAACGTACAGTTACTTTGTACAGTGCTGTTGCGCAGCAGAGATCGTGGCTGGACCACTGAAATGATTGACTGGCTTGAGGCGCAGGGCAAACCCACCACGCCATAGTCTGATCAAAGACCGTCCCATCTTGATGAGAATAGCGCCCATAATCTCATCAACAGACACGCGCCCCAACAGAAACAGGAGGCACCAAAGTGAAAAAAGAACCATCTGACCAAACCCTATGCGAGAACATCGCACTGCAAGCCGCACTACTGCAGGACGCCTACGCAACCGAAGACGTGACAGCCATTGATCACGCCCTCATCCGTGTCACTGACGCCCGCAGAATGATGAAGAACGGCCTGTACGAACTGATTTATGGCGATGACCTAGATGCCCCGGCAGGCGCCGTGCCACCCTCCGATCCTTAACGTCTCCGGGCCGCGCGGCTGCGTTGCGACATCCTTTCAGCAGTTGGGATGGAACAAGCGTCTATTGACAGCGGACTGGTATGCTGATGGCGCGCGATCCCTCGGGGGAATCCGGGAAACTGGTGACCCAGGGATCGGCATCGCAACCTGTGGCTTCGGCAATCAGATCGGCAGCGGTGTTGTTATCAATCGAAAGCCTGCTGTCATGCACCAGGGTTGCCGATATCTTCGCGGTCGGGTCCCAGGACACCTGCACATCCGAGCCCTCGAATTGCACGGTCTCTGTCATCAGCGAAGGACTTCTCGCGACGGTATCATCAGCAGGGACATCGCATCCCGCCAGCACGAGGCCACAGCTCACAAGAACCGTCATCATCAAAATACGCATGCATTGCTCTCCTCAATTTGCCCCAGCTTAGCGGACAACTTTCACTTGCAAAACCCATCCTGACATCGCCCCCACATGAGGCAGGGGAAGGATGGGTTTTGCGTCGCTCTCTGAGCGACTGGCAAGGGTCGGGAACACAGTCCCCTACCCGCGCAGATCGCAAACCCAGCGGGTTGCACGATCGGAGAGACACGATCCAACCGCGTGGTTGGTCATGGATGGTTCGGAAGGCGCGACGCGGCCTTCCATATCGCTGCACATCGCAGCGAAGGTGTTCGCCATCGGTTGAGGCTTGGCCTCAAGGAGATCGCACGCAAACTGGCAATGAACGCAGTGAATGAATAGTTTGCACACTTCTCCTATCGTCGCAGCGAACAAGGAAGCCCCATGGTCCGCATCATTACCGCAAACAGCCCCGCCCTGCAAACGCGCAAGGCACGAACGGCTGCCCAGAAAGCCGCACAGGCCGAGCTGGATGGTGTACGTGCCGCCGATGCGGCTCGTCGTCTGGACACGCGGCGCAAGGTCGTGATTGGAGCAGCCCTCATGGCCCGTGCCGAACGTGATCCCACCGCGGCCAGGCTTTTGGCCGAACTGAAGGCTGCCCTCACCCGACCTGCCGACAAGAGGCTGTTCAAGACGGATACCCAGGATGGCTGACGGTGCGATCTTCCATCTCGACGTCACCACTATCAGCCGGTCCCAGGGCCGCTCGTCTGTTGCTGCTGCTGCGTATCGTGCAGCAGAGCGGCTGCTGGATACACGCACCGGACTGGAGCACGACTATCGGCGCAAACAAGGTGTGATCGACAGCTATATCGCAGCTCCCGATGACTGTGACTGGATCGACCATCGTCAGGCACTCTGGGATGCGGCTGAAGCAGCCGAGAACCGCAAGAACAGCACAGTCGCCCGTGAATGGCTTGTTGCCCTCCCCGATGTACTGGATGTAACGCAACGCGCTGATCTTGTGCGCGCCTTGGCCACCGAGCTTGTGACCCGTTACGGCGTGGTCGTGGATGTGGCCATTCACGCACCCAACCGCAAAGGCGACAAGCGCAACCATCACGCACACCTGCTTTGCACGACGCGCAAGGCAGAAGCTGATGGCTTCGGGGCGAAGACCCGGATCCTCGATGCGGCCAAGACCGGCGGCGTTGAGATCGCCGAGATGCGCGCCTGGTGGGCAGGAATGATCAACGATGCGCTGGAAGCTGCGGACTGTGACGCCCGCGTCGCTCATCGGCGTAAGTCTGTGATCGTTGCAGAGATGCAGGCAGCGGCTGAAGCTCTTCGCAAACAGGCCGCCAATATCGATGCCCTTAATATCCCGATGAGCGAGCTGGATGGAATGAGTAGCCTTGCCAAGGCCACAGGTAAAGCCTTCCTTGCTGCTGCGAAAGGCGGCGTTGGCGCTGTCATCGCAAAGGCATCCGATGCAAAGGAACTTCGGGGACAAGCCCAGGACCTGGAACGTCTGGTGGCGGATATCGAGAATACCGCTGTTGGCACCCATGATGGCCCACAGCTCACAGCCTACAAACGGCGTATGGCGAAAGCCTGGGAAGCTGAAGCAAAGACGGCAGCAGCCATTAGAGCGGCCAAACAGGCCGAAATAGAGCGTAGAGAGGCGCTAGAGCGGGAGAAGGCCCGCAAAACCGAGGAAGACCGCCAGAACGCCCTCAGAGCTGCTCAGGAGGCCGCTGAGCGTGCCGAGAGGGCTGAACACTACGCAGAGGTCACAGAACCGCTTGTGGCGCGTGCCAGAGCGAATGCAGCCTTTGCCAGACGGATCACACGCTGGGGTATCAATCTCGATGTGTCGGACCATGACGCCGCCCTTGATCCGCTCTGGACGAGGACCGGCAAGGGTTACGATGGCAAATGGATCTGGGCGATCCTCACAGATGAGGCGGAAGAACTGGATCGAAAAACGCAACAGGAGGCCGAACGCCAGCGCCAGACAAATGTCGAGGCCTTCATGGAAACGCAGGTCGAACGTGCGGCCACCTTCCCGACCCCATCACAGAAATGGAAATATCCCGGCTTCAAGGCGCTGGAACCGGACAGCATCCAGTCAGCCTTCCGCAGCAAATACCGCGCAAAGCTGACAGCAGAGGAAATCACAACCACCATTCGCAAGATGCTCAACCGGTGGGTGGAGCGGATTGTCGAAGATATCGGCAACATCAAACAGGGAATGATTGGATACGGGCGGCTTCCCGAACGGTGATTGCACGGTTTTGCTCTGGATGGATGTAAGCCCCCCAGTGAATATCGCACTTAGTTAGCACGGTGCAGGAGAGGCCACCCCAGGACATTCGACCATATCGTTTTGTATGATCACTCCTTTTTGCTTTTTTCATGCCCTCAGGGAGAAGATCGAACGGGATGTCCCGCCAGCTTCCGCCTTGAGGTATGTGCTTCAAACGCTCAGTATTAATTGGACCCAGACGCGGTGCGGCGTGATTCAGAACTCGATTGGACCCTTTGCGAAGCATCGTCTGGTAATCGCATTTTGACGCGCACTTGTAAGGCTGCACGCCTAGGTCTTCGCCATTTTCCAAAACAGGCAAGTCGCCGATTGCATCCTGAATGGTGACAAAGGGTTTTAGGCCGTCACCGGTTCCGTGGGTTTGCTCCGGCCAAATGATCGGCATTCCGATCCGGTTGCCAATAAATACAACACGCCTGCGTTCTTGCGGAACACCGTATTCTTCCGTTTTGAGTGTGCGGAATTCAACGTTGTAGCCTAACTTTTCTAGGCCCTTCAGAATTGCATTTACGGCCTCTCCGCCGCCAGCAGACGTAATACCTGTGACGTTTTCCATGACCACCCACCGAGGGTTCAAGCCCTCAACGAGACGCAAGTATTCACGAAAGAGCTGACTGCGTTCGTCGTGTAGACCACGCTGATGGTTGTAGACACTAAATGCCTGGCACGGAGGACCGCCGACTAAACAATCAAGTTGACCTGGCCTAAGATCTGCCGCTTTCAGAAGCGCCGTCGCGGAGACATCTTGCACACGTCCAGGAACAAACCGTGCGTCAGTATGTGTCGCCGCAAATGTCTTACCGGCTGTTTCGTCAAAGTCGTTGCCTGCCAGCACATGAAACCCAGCCTGCCTAAGTCCTTCTGAAAGCCCCCCTGCCCCACAAAACAGATCAATCGCTGTGAAAGTTCTATCCATGAAAGCGTCTCCCGGTGCTTTTTAAGTTGAGCGGCAATTGAAGCTCTTCGTTCTCATGAAGTTCGAGCAGGTCGGTGATGGCTTTTCTCGCAAGCCATGACAGCGAGACGTCATGTCGTTCGGCAAGGGCAGAGAGAGCAGCATGATCCGAATCCGTTAGTGAGACAGTGATTCTATGCCCCTTTTTTACAATGCTCATGCTATACGTTCTCTTAATGTTCTTCTTCAATGACAAATATTGATTCATAGTGCATCACTATGATGCATTTCGCAACGGAAAGCTTTGATGAGATTATGTGCGGCAGTAACTGCGCATTGATTTCGCACGTGGCTGGCGCAGTTACTTCTTCGTCTGTCGATAAGCCGCCAACATGTCCTCTATGACATCGTTGAGTCGCCTACCCTCCTCATCACGAAGTTGATTCAGTTCGTCGCGAAGCTGGCTGGACAGGTAGATGCGCCAATAGGTCATATCTTCATTCAGAGGCGGTCGGCCTCTTCTAAGCGATACGGATACCGCCGCAGGCTCTGTTGATCGAGTAAAGCCGTGAGCCTCGCCAGCCTTTGCGACGGCGCTTTTGTCTGGTTTGGCACGGCTTGCCTTTGGTTTGCTCTTCAAGCCAGCACCGATTTTGAAATCAGTTTCTGGTTTCTCGTCCTCATCATCCAAGTTCAGAAAGCTATTCGCCACTAGTCCGCCTCCAGTATTTCAGCCAGCTCTTTCCCAAGTCTTGCCGTGTTGCTGATTGCGCTCGCAACGGATTGATTGTGACCAAGTTCAAAAAGAGTCTTTCCTTCCGCCATCACGCGCTCGAAGGGCGCGCGACGCATTAGCTCGGTTTGCAGGCGTTCGACCCCTGCACCATCCAGCTCTGCAAGCAGTTCCTTGTGGGATTTTGTAACAATGGCAGCATCGGTTTGCGTTATCAGTATTCGGGCCGGAACGGTTCGGCGAGCCGCGCGACCAGCATCGCGGATCATTTTTAGCGCTGCACCCGCCGCGTCCCCATCGAGCGCACTGGGCCGCATCGGAATGATACACATGTCGGAAGCAGAAGCGGCATAGGAGGCCATCAGACCTGCCACACCCTCAAGATCGACGAACACCAGATCGTGTTTCGCGTCCGCCGCTTCCAGGGTATCAAGAATACTGCCATCAGATGGATCAGAAACGACCTCGAATGGCGGTTTTTCCAAACCTTCGCTCTTTCGCTTTCCCAACCACACCCGCGCGATGCTTTGGCGAGGATCGGCATCAACTATCGCAACTGACAATTCTGCATTGTTTGCGAACACTGTTGCGAGAGTGAGTGCTGCCGTGGATTTCCCGCAGCCCCCCTTGGGAGATAAAACACTTACGATCATTGCCCTGCCTCTTTTTTACGGCACCTTTTATGACGTGAAACTTTATATGTCACGTTATTTTATAGTTCACGGCATAATATACGGTATATTAAATATCACGTTACTTTTAATATCATGTGGTTTGACGTGCAGCCCACTTACGGCAAAACCCAATGAACGCATTGTCCGGGTTCCTTGGTGGTTCCATTCCCTGATCAAGAAGAGAAACAACCCACTCGCGCCATTCCCTCTCAATCACATACACATCCCAGCCAGGAGCAGCTCTGCGCGCAGCTTCAAAGGTGTCTGGCCGGAGGTTCACAGAGTAACCTTCACCAAGAAGGGCAGGAGCCGAATTGCGGTTTCTGAATGAAACCATATCCGATTCCATACTCACGGAGTAGTCGGGCAGGTGATCAAACTCACATAAAGCCCTGACGGCCATTCGAAAGTTTCGCGAGGCATCGCTTGACCCGCATTTTTTCTGGAGCTTCTTCAGCCCAATCTGCCAGAATTCCTTGGCCCCGCAGTGCTTTCTGGCAATCTCATAGATACGCCGTTCGATGGGCTTTCGGAGACGGAAATAGTCGGGGTGCAAGGTCAGGACTTCGTTCGCCTCAATCGCCTTGAATAACCACTCTGACAGGCGCAGGCCCCATTCTGTTACCCGTCCGTCCTTCCGCGTCCGTTTGATCTTTGCTCCGTCGATCAAGCCGAATGCTTCCCACGTTTCCTCACCGCCAGTCTTGATCGTGGTACGCAATCGAGTGCCGTCGAGACGATCCAGAGAATCCCGCAGGAGATCATAGTCATGGCCCCCGGTATGCCGGTTGCTAAACTCCATGAAATCACGCGCCTGAAACATGATTTCCCTTGAGTAGGGCCGACCTTCATTCCTGGCCGCCATGATCTGGCTAATGGCAAAGATCAGAATGTCCTTGTCATAGATATTCGCGATGCCTTTGGAACTTGGTGTCACTTCCAACACGACGTCCCCATTTTCGTATGTCTTGATCTCCCGGATCGGCTTCTTCGAAAGGGTGAAGATGGGATGTTCCATCGATGCCATATCACTCTTGATAACGGCATCGGCAATGTCGCAGATGAACAGGTCTGTTTGAGGGTACCGATCTGGAAGGAGAGGGGGGTTGTCTTCTTTCATGAGGCCTGCTCTCAACGGGACATTAGCTGCAATTTAGTTGTTATCGGGATATTAGCTGCACCGCAAGTCTTATCGGGATAACACCTGCAAAAATCAGGATAATACCTGCGCTTCAACGGGATATTAGCTGCACTGCAAAATTGCAAGTCCTTGATAAAAGGAAACAATACACGAATTTGAGATAACGTAACACAGATTCTAACACATATATAACACTAGCGAAATTCAACCCGGACAACATGCCGAACCTAATCTGAAGCGAATCGCTAACATCATTCGGACGAAAAAACACAGACATCCACAGCCGTTGTGGTCTGTGTCCATGTTCCACCCAGAACCACGCATCCCTCTTCAAAAGATGCTATGAAACGGGGAAGAACGACGGTCATCACCACAGCCAGAACGACACCACCAAGAGCCACCCAACGGGACAGTTGCCTGTCCGTTTGCTGCTGTCCACGAAGCTCACCCATCAGGCTCAACGTACTGGAATGCATCGTCGTCGTTTCCTGGAATGATGCGTTTGACCTCTGGATACCGCTCAGGATTTCAGCGGAGGCGCGATCCATCTTTTTGATTGTTTCGTCGAGCCGCCCTTCAATCGTTTGACCCACCAGTTCCCCGTAGTGTTCCGGGTCCGTCTGTTTCTGAGCCGCCTTCGCCGCACGTCGCGCTTCAGAAGCAACCGTGGAAATATAATTGATCGCCCTGGTCTGTTCATTCACCTGTTCCGACATATCAATCGTCAGATCAGCCATGCGGTCCAGCTGTTCCTGCAACGCTTCGTCGGAAAGGGGAGGGCGGTCAGGTAATGTTTCATCGGTCATGGCGGGTCATCCTTTGGATCAATGTTTTTCCGGGACGAACAGCCCGGTAAATTCACGGTCGGCGTAATAGCGCAGCTTGCCCGCTATCGCCGTGGGCTGACCTTGGACGCGCAGAAGCTGGAGTTCCGGCGGGAGCTGCATGATTTCATCGGGGGTCAGCAAGTCACGGCCCATGATGCTGGTGCCGGTTGTCGGCATGTCGCCGGGTTTGTGGCTTTCCGTCTGATAACCGATGATGCCTTGCCCCATCGTTTGGCTCAGCCACTTGGCCGTCTCAAAATCATTCACGCCGAAGACCTGTTGTACCCCGGCATTGGCCACGAAGGTCGAGGCGCGTGCGCCGTAAAGATCGCGGAGCTGGCTCACGGCTAAGACGCGCGTGCTGGATTCCGCCAGGACCGGTGGCGTCGAGATCGAGCAGATGCGCGGTGTCTGGGCCGAGTTGCAGAACCGGGCACTTGAGCGTGTCAGTGAGGTCGAGCGGGTCGATCACCGGTCGCTTGAAAAGCAGCGCGAGGCGGCACAGGAAACGCCCAACCCTATTAAACGGCACCGATTTCTTGCGCGTTACGCTGCGGGACGTGCCAATGCAGAACAGCGCCCGAAATCGTGGTTTTCGTTATGTATCCCGAAGCGTTTTCAGACCCAGCATTACCGCAGCGCCGATCAGGAACACGCTACCAATCCGATGGACCAAGACAGTCGCATTGCCTTTCAGCTTGCTGGCCAACCAACTCGCACTGATGCCGTAGCTGGCCAAGAATGTCCCATCACACGATGATGTAAGTAACCGACAATGCGACGAATTGAGGAACGAAGGGATGGTTTGGGTCGATGAATTGCGGAAACAGAGCTGCGAAGAAAACAACGGCTTTTGGGTTTGCCGCCGAGGTGAGGAAACCCTGACCCCAAAGGACTTTCAAAGATGCGGACGGAGCCGCGCCAGCCGTCGTTTTGGCATGGCTCGCATGTCGCCACATACGAAAACCCATCCAGATCAAATAAGCTACGCCTGCCCATTTTATGATCGTCAAAGCGTTTTGCGATGTCACCAGAATTGCCGCCAGTCCCAAACCAGCGGCAAGCATTTGAAGCGCGTTCGCAGTCAAGTCGCCAGCGGCAGTTGCGAGCGATGGCCGAAACCCATGTGTCATGCTGTTGGACAACATCAGAAGATGGCTGGGACCAGGTGTGATCATAAAGGCCAATACCGTCGCCAAATAGGCCAACCAGATTTCAAAGCTCATGGGCGCGTTCCTTCTTCAGCCAAAGCCGCCTCTGGCGTAGATTCATCCTTGATGGATAGCAGCACGGCGATCAACACAACAGCACCACCTATGAACGTCGCTATGCTTGGCATTTCTGCAAAGATGAAGAACGCGAGTATTGGCGCAAGCGGTGTTTCCAGTGCGCTCAACAGGGCCGTTTGACCTGATGGAACACGCTTTGCGCCTTCGGCTAATGTTACCGATGCTATAGCGAACAGCAGGCCGAAAGCTGCTAAGACTGCTATCTCAAAAGGGGCGGTTTCAAACGGTGCACCAAATATGAAAGATGGCGGGATCAGGAAAAGAGACTGCATGACGGATGGGCCTGCGCCGGGTGTTTGTGGGTAGACCCTGTAAATTACCATGATGGTTGCCATTGCGGTGGTCATGACCAGTGCGAGGGCATCGCCTGTTAGGTTCACCGAGCCAATGGACCCCACAACAATAACCCCCACGCCGATGAGAGCGAGAAGCGACCCAGCGAGTGTTCGTCTCGCAATTCGCTCTCCTATGGCAAGCCAGGCCAGCATCGCCGCGATCAAAGGTGCGGCGGCATAGATCAAGGACACATTGGCGATAGATGTGAGCTTGAATGCTGGAATAAATGCCGCCGTGTCAATCGCGCCTATGACACCAACGGCCCAACCGCTTTTTCCCATGTTGAAGAAGTTCTGCCGGAACGTGCCTTTGCCGAGTGTCCACCCGGTCGTGAAACCGGCAGCGAACACACCTCGCCAGAAAATGACAGACCACGCTCCTGCAACAACGCCTTTCGTGAAAATACCAGCCGTGCTGTAGGTCACCGCCGCTACGATCAACAAAATAACGCCGACAGAATACTCCGTTCGTTTTCCAGACACGCTTCAGACCTCAACAAAAAGGAACAGGTTTCCTGTTGCGTAAAGCAGAAGACGAACGTTTCTCTTGTGGCGCAAACCCCTGTTTATTAGGCGATATATAATCATGCGGCTCTTCACAAACGAGAAGAAATCACTTGATAGGTTACGAAATCTAATGTGTATGAGCTTATGTCATCCTTGCCCCCCTTAAACGCTCTACGCGCCTTTGAAGTGGCAGCACGTCATTTGAGCTTCAAAAGGGCAGCCGATGAGCTGAACGTGACGCCAGCAGCGATCAGTCATCAGGTGAAGGCCCTTGAGGAGTGGCTCGGAACACCCTTGTTTCATCGCCTGACCCGCGCACTACGACTGACGGAGGCCGGACAAGAGGCGTTGCCAACGCTGACACAGGGTTTCGGAAAACTGGTTGAGGCCATAGGCCAAATGCAAGTGCACACTGACAGCAAGGTACTCACTGTCAGTGTCAGCCCATCGTTCGGGACAATGTGGTTGGTGCCTAAGCTCGACCGTTTTCGGGCGCGACACCCAGACATTGAAATCAGGATTGATGGCACCGATAGACTCGTCAATATTGCGCAGGGCGATGCTGATGTGGCCGTTCGCTATGGGGCAGGAGACTACAAAGGTGTGCGGGTTGA
>BCQL01000024.1_pt1 | contig 18391 bp, 17 predicted proteins | sample 1008151 | NCBI WGS metagenome assembly BCQL01 (sample SAMD00035459, study PRJDB4067) | museum specimen metagenome | biome: marine biome; feature: sea shore; material: organic material | host: Otohimella japonica | place: Japan:Kanagawa | collected 1927
ACGTCTTAAACATGGGTATTGTCTATTCATGTGTGTTCCCTCTTAATTGATATCACAGCCATCAATGGGTGATTGAATCACCGTGATTCCGTATCGTTAATGAGGGTTATTTAAGAACAATGAAAATGAATGCAAGCTGAACAGTGGAAGTAGAATATTGATAACAAGTTCTAGTTAACCATCAGAAATTGGTGATTAAATACAATTAAACGGACATTCATCTTACATTCATATTCGCCGCGCAATACTTCATTTTCACAAAGGGAATGCAACTTCATACATAGCAGATGTTTCTATATTGAAAGGGATCTTTTACACTGATGACTGATTTCAAAGATAAATATTGAATTGGATTTGGCAATGAGCAAAGTAACAATGAAATTAAGCATACCTGTGTTAACGCTAATGTTGAGCTTTCTCAATATTGGATTAACCCAAGCTGCGCCTATTTCAGCTGTTTCTTCTATCGCATGGGGACAATCAACTCATCATGCTTCTCATCAAGCACCGAACCAAAATAAACGAAATCAACCTAAGAAATTAGCAATCAACAGTTCACAGCAAGCGGCACAAGTTGCTAAAAGGCAATACGCTGCCAAAGTGCTTTCTGTTCAGTCAACATCAGTGAATGGTTCTCCTGGCTATCGAGTCAAACTGCTTTCTAATAAAGGCATGGTGTTTTACGCCACCGTGAATGCACGTACCGGTTCAGTTTCGAGGAATTAACCATGAGAATATTGTTAGTTGAAGATGATTTAGGCTTGCAAAGAAACCTAACCGAGCATTTACAAGCTGCTAATTACAGTGTCGATATATCATCGGATGGTGAAGATGGCTTGTTTCAAGCAACAGAATATCCCTACGATGCTGCTATTATTGATGTGGGTTTACCTAAGATTGATGGATTGAGTTTGATTACTCAGTTACGCAATCAACAAATTGATTACCCTATTTTGATCCTCACCGCCCGAGATGGTTGGCAAGATAAGGTCCTAGGGTTAGATTCTGGCGCCGATGATTATCTCACCAAACCGTTTCAGCCAGAAGAGCTGGTTGCTCGCCTGAATGCGCTTATTCGCCGCTCAGTCGGTCAGGCAAGTCCTATTGTTTCTAATGGTCCATTTAATTTAAATACACGCACGCTTGAACTAACCCATAATCAAGAGTCAATTATTCTCAGTAGCTCTGAATTTAAATTATTCGAATATTTCATGTTGCATCAAGGTGAAGTGATTTCTAAACCAACTTTGATAGAGCATATTTATGATCAAGATTTTGATTTAGACTCAAATGTCATTGAAGTTTTTATTCGCCGTTTACGAAAAAAGCTCGACCCTAACAGTGAATATAAATTGATTGAAACCTTGCGTGGGCAAGGCTATCGCTTACGCGCGTTAAGTTAATCTTATGCACACTAAAATGACGAGGTTTATCGCAAATCAATTATCTAAGTTGACTCATTTAGTGCAGCTTAAGAACAAGTCATTTTCGTTAAAATCTGCCCAGCTAGATTCGCTTAAGTTAAGGCTAATGCTTAGCGGGTTATTGCTAATTGTGGTGTTATTGCCATTAATTGGTGTGACAGTTAATAGCGCTTTTCAGCATCAAATAACGCAATCAATTAACCAACAATTACGTGCTTATGTTTACTCTGTGTTAGCTGTAGCAGAAGTGAAAGACGATAGCGTAGTCATGCCTAATTATTTACTCGAAAATCAATTTAATGTGATCGGCTCAGGTCTATATGCTCTTATTACTACTGATAATCAAATGGTGTGGCAGTCAGAGTCTTTCTTTGGATTAAGCCTCCCAACGCCAGCTAAAACAGAACTCGCGCTGCCTACTCCACCTATGGGGGAAGGAAAGCTGACTCAAGTAAGCTTTGATGACTTGGCAGGCAATGGCGATAACAATCATGTGGTTTATAGTTTCAGTGTCAGTTTTGAAACACCCAACGCGCCGCTACCTATTACAGTCCATATCATTAAGGACGATGCTGATTATCAAAAACAGATCAGCGAATTTAGCGCTACATTGTGGACTTGGCTGATTATTTTGATGCTTGTATTAGTGCTAATCCAAGCAATTTGGCTATTCTGGACGTTAAAACCCTTAAATCAATTTACGCGTGAGCTCGCCTTGGTAGATCAAGGTCAGCAAACTCGACTGAACTCTAACTACCCAGCTGAACTAAATGCAGTCGCAAAACAGCTCAATGTTTTACTCAGCACTGAACAACAGCAACGTCAGCGATATCGAAATGCACTAGCCGATTTAGCCCACAGCTTAAAAACCCCATTAGCAGTATTGCAAAGCCAAAGCGATTTAAGTGAAGACTCTAAAGAGCAAGCAAGCAACATTAACAACATCATCAGTTATCAGCTAAATAAAGCAAAAATGTCAGCCAATACTGCATGGCATTTAGGGGTAAGTATTGATGAAGTCGCAGGGAAGCTGATTAGAACATTGTCGAAAATTCATCAACACTCATCATTAGATATTGATTATCAATCACAAGCTGGGTTGATATTTAAAGGTGATGAAACGGATCTAAGCGAAATGTTAGGTAATTTACTCGATAACGCCTGCAAAGCTGCGAAGTCTCAAGTGTGCTTGTCAGTAACACAGTCGGAGTCATGTTTATTTTTTATTATTGAAGATGATGGTAAAGGCTTAACGGAGCAACAAAAAGAGACCATCTTTGAACGTGGTATGCGTGCTGATACTTACCATCAAGGTCATGGCATTGGGCTTGCCATTGTGAAAGATTTAGTCACGAGCTATGAAGGTACACTCACTGTTAGTGAGTCCGCTGAATATGGCGGCGCTAAATTTATGCTCAGTTTTGCTCGCTAATATTATTGGGTAGCTAACCTGCTGCTAGACTTTTGCTAAGGATTGCTAACCTATTATCATAAATGGCTAGCGTATTGCTAAAAACTGCCGCTAATGCTTTCTTCTAAAAACTCGTTTTACTCAACCTCGTTGCTGTTACTGCCGCTATGTTTTACTGCATATAGTGCTTTTAATTATTTGTTGCTCATCCTTGTGGTCACTTTTCTATTAATTTCTACGCTCATAATGGCCGCTTTCATCTTACGTTCATTTTCACTTGGTTAAGCTAGTTCTATCATTCGCAAAGTATCGATATTCGATATCTGGAGATTTTATGAGACGACTGCATTTTCCACATAAGCTACTCAAGGCTGGCCTTATCAGTCTGAGCTTGCTGGTGCCTTTCTCGGTCATCGCCTCTGACAATAATGACACGCAGTATCAACAAACTCTGCCATCTGAAGCTGAATTGGCGCAAATGCTCGCGCCAATAGCGCTTTATCCTGATAGTTTACTGACGCATATTTTAATTGCATCGACATACCCGCTAGAAGTTGTACAAGCTCGTCGCTGGGAGGAACAACACAAGCATTTATCAAGCGAGCAGAAGATGCTGCAAGCTGAATCACAGTCATGGGATCCAAGCGTGACCGCATTAGTGGCCTTTCCTACAGTACTTGAAAAGCTCAATGAAGACTTAGCCTGGACTCAACATTTAGGGGAAGCATTTTTACAAGATGAAGCAAGTGTTCTTGCAAGTATTCAAACACTAAGACAACAAGCAGATGATGCAGATAGCTTCGATAATATGGATAACATGACCGTTACCCGCGTTGAAAAACAAATCATTATTGAACCGGCAAAACCTGAAGTCATTTACGTGCCGGTTTATGACCCAAGAATTGTATACGGTCACTGGCGCTGGCATGCTTACCCACCAGTCTATTGGCATTACCCCGCTTACGCCTACTATCGACCACATCGTCCGATATATTGGGGGCCGAGTGTATACATCAACTTTAATTATTTCTTTGGCGCTGTTCACTGGTCACATCATCGAGTTGTCGTGGTTAATCACCGTCACACCCGTTATTACCGTAAGCCACATAAAATAGCTTATAGCAGCGGCTCAAAACGTTGGAAGCATAATCCGACTCATAGACGAGGTGTTGCGTATAAGTCGCCGAAAGTCAGTCACCGTTACGATAAGCTACGTCATAACAAGGTCAAGGTGGCTCATCATTCAACTAAGCATGGCATCAAAAGCAGCCAGCTTAATAAATCACATTATGCCAAGCAGTCGCAGCAGCAAAGAGTCAATAAAGCGCTGAAGCACAATAAGGCGCATGCTGTCAGTAAATCGGTTAAATCCGATAAAGCATACAAGGCAACAACGGCGAATAAAGCGGCGCATTTGAACAGAAGCACACATGTGAACAATAGCGCCCATGGGAAGAAAAGTGCCCATAAGTCGACAGCCTATAAAAGCCCGTCGAACGTGAAAGCATCAAGCCATCAAAATAAGGTGAAATCACATCAAATGAAAACTGCAGCGAGCTCAAAACAGTACGCTTCGAATCGTACAAGTGCTACCCGTTCAAATACTCATAAAACGATGACCCAATCAAGAAATTCATCTTATAAAGCGTCAACTCAAAGGATGTCGTCTCAAAGAAGTACTGCTCAAAGAAGTCATCGTACAAGTGCACCTAAACAAAAAGTACGTTAAATAGTGAGCTATAAATTTATGCCATAAAAAAGCCTGAACATCATTCAGGCTTTTTATTGGCAATAAATACCGTTTAATACTACTTTTTACGGCTGTTAATATGGCTCATAGCGCGTTTACGTCGACGCTCTTGGCTAATCGTTAGCTTTTCGTTCTTACCTTGGAACGGGTTCGCACCTTCTTGGAAACGAATTTGAATCGGCGTACCAATCACTTTTAATGAACGACGGAAGTAATTCATCATATAGCGTTTGTATGAATCCGGTAATTTGCTCACTTGGTTACCATGCACCACGACGATTGGCGGGTTATATCCACCTGCGTGAGCATATTTCAATTTAACACGGCGACCATGCACTAACGGTGGCTGATGATCATCTTGTGACATTTGCATAATACGTGTCAGCATTGAAGTACTCACACGACGAGTCGCACTGTCGTAAGCTTCTTCAATAGACTCATATAAATGGCCAACGCCTGTTCCGTGAAGTGCTGAAATAAAATGAATGCGGGCAAAATCAATAAAGCCTAAGCGGCGATCAAGTTCGCTTTTAACACTTTCTTTAAAGTCTTGGTCAAGACCATCCCATTTATTCACTGCTAATACAATTGCACGCCCTGCGTTTAACGCAAAACCTAATAGACCAAGATCTTGCTCTGTAATACCATCTTGCGCATCGATAACAAGTAGAACAACGTTTGAATCCTCAACCGCTTTCAGGGTTTTAATAACAGAGAATTTTTCGATTGTCTCATGCACTTTGCTACGGCGGCGAACACCTGCAGTATCAATCAACACGTACTCACGACCTTCACGTTCCATAGGAATATAAATACTGTCACGAGTCGTACCAGGAGCATCATAAACAACAACACGTTCTTCACCTAAAATACGGTTAGTCAGCGTTGATTTTCCTACATTGGGTTTACCGATAATAGCCAATTTGATTGGCAAACTTTGCAAGCGCTCTTGCTCAGCTTCAGCTTCTTCTTCGGTATACTCACGAACTTCTTCGTCTTGCTCATCTGTTTCTTCACGCTTGATACCCATCGCTTCCGCATACGGTGCTAGTGAGTATTCAATCATATTGGTGACACCACGACCTTGAGCCGCAGCCATTTGGTAAACTTCACCTAAACCCAGTGACCAAAATTCAGCACAAGCAGAATCAGCATCAATACCGTCAACTTTGTTTGCAACAACGAAAGTCGTTTTATCACGGCTTCGTAAATGTTCAGCAATGGCTAAATCCGCTGCTGTTAAGCCGGCACGAGCATCCGTTAAAAACAGTACAACATCAGCTTCTTCAATCGCCGCTAGCGACTGTTCAGCCATTTTGGTTTCGATCCCTTCTTCAGTGCCATCGATACCGCCAGTATCAACCACAATAAATTCGTAACCAGATAAAAAAGCACGACCATATTTACGGTCACGAGTTAAACCTGGAAAATCGGCGACAAGCGCATCTCTTGTGCGAGTAAGACGGTTAAATAAAGTTGACTTACCAACATTAGGTCGCCCGACAAGGGCCACTACAGGGATCATGATTTTGCCTCTAAAAACTTTTAAATAAAAAGCCCCCGGAACACACTTCCAGGGGCTCTAATAGGGTTTCTGGTTTAATTATGGCAGAACAACAGTCGCTAGCTTTCCGCTACGACCTTGTACATATACCTTGTCTCCAACCACAACCGGTTGTGAGAATAAACCATCACTATCAACCTCAACTCGCCCAGCGACTTCGCCAGTGTTGCGGTCGATAAAGTGTAGATAACCTTCAAAGTCACCTACAACAATATAAGAACCAATAACGGCAGGAGATGTTAAGCTACGGTTTGTTAACGTAGTATTACTCCAAAGCTCTAAACCATTTCGTCTGTCTACTGAATAGATACGACTATGGTCATCAACTAAGTATAGTCCAACACCTGCATAGGCCAATTCATTAAAGCTTGAATACTTACGTGTCCAAACAACACGACCCGTTCTCAGCTCCATTGACACTAAGTTACCATTGTAACTTACCGCGTATAAATTATCGCCCAAAATTAACGGTGTCATGTCCACATCGGCCATACGAGTAAACTCGTTACCACCGGTTGGATTATATACCGCTTGTTCCCAAGCAACTTGACCGTTATTTTTTACTACTACCGCTATTTTACCATCAGCCGTACCAAGGAAGAAACCACCAGAATCATATGCTGGAGAACCTGTTCCACGAAGGGTCAAGTTAGGTAGTTGCATTTCATGACTCCATAACTTGGTGCCATCTGCAATTGAAAAAGACTCCAGGTTACCATCACTGGTATGCACTGCGACAGAATCTTCCGATACCGTAGGAACTGACAGTAACTCACCACTTGCGATAGCGCTCCACTGGGTTTCACCCGTTTTTGCATCTAAAGCAACTAATAAACCTGACTCACCACCCACAAATACTTTGTTACGGCCAACGGTTACACCCGCAGCGATACGCGCTTCTTTTGTTTTAGCCAGCGCAGTATCTTTAAATTCTGACGCTAAATCTTTACGCCAAGCTACTTCACCAGTTTCTTCATTATAAGCAACAACTGTCCCATTACGATCAGCGGCATACACGTGACCATAAAAAATAGCTGGTTTTAACTGCGAGTAGTAATCGCCTACACCATTGCCAACGTTTACTTCCCAGTTCACTTCAGGAAAGACAGTGGCTTGAATTTCTGTAAGTTCTGTTACGACTTCTTCTTCGGTATCACTTGAAGAGCAAGCCGATAGCATTGCGACACTTAATCCAGCAGCAAGCAAGGTTTTGCATAAAGACTTCATTCGGCTAATTCCTTATGCCTTGTTTAAATTGTCTAGCTTCATTTGTAGCGCAGGGCTTGCTAATGCACCGCCATTATCAATTGCAGCTTGATAAGCAACTCGTGCTTTATCCATATCGCCTTGACGCACTAAAAAGTCACCTTTTAATTCATCACGCTGTGCATTAAATGCTTCATCTGTCACTTGATCTAATGTTGCAAGTGCAGTGCCTAAGTTACCTTGCTCAGCTTGAACTCGTGATAAACGAATTGTTGCTAGTGACGCTAAAGAAGCACCTGGATTTGAAGCAATAATTTTTGTAAAAGCAGTTTCTGCTTTATCTAAATCACCCGCTTCAACAGCTGCTTTTGCCGCCATTAACTCTAGCAACGCTTGGTAACCTTGTTGATCGTGTTGTTGACCAAACTCGCTCACTGCAGCCATTACCGCTGCGCTATCAGCTGAATTAGCACTGATACTTTGGAATGCTTCAGAAGCGGCTTCTGCATTTTCTAATTTGACGTCAGAATAATAGTTCCAACCGTATAATCCACCCAGACCTACTACAGCGCCAACAATGATTGAGCTGCCGTAATCTTTCCAGAACTGCTTAATAGCATCGACTTGTTGTTCTTCTGTGCTATAAATTTCCACGCGCACTTCCCCTTTCTATTCAGTTCTGTTTTATATCAGCGTCACGCTGACATTAAAATAATGATTTAATCGTGGTCGCCAAATCAGCTCGGGCAACCAAAAGTTGTTCGTTTTTATTTCTCAATGGTTTAACGGCGACTTGCTGGTTAGCAATTTCATCTTCACCAATGATAAGTGCGTATTCAGCGCCACTTCTATCTGCACGTTTCATCTGCTTTTTGAAGTTACCGCCACCACAATGAGTCATGACTTTAAGCGTTGGCAGGTTTTGACGCAACTCTTGAGCAATTTTAATTGCTTCAACAACACACTTTTCACCCATTGCTGTGACATAAACATCAACAACAGGTGCCACATCTTTATCAAGCTCTAGCGTTTGCAGTAGTAATACAATGCGCTCAAGGCCCATTGCAAAACCAACAGCAGGCGTATCTTTACCACCTAACTGACCCACTAAGCCATCATAACGGCCACCAGCAAGAACAGTACCTTGCGAGCCTAAGCTGTCTGTTACCCACTCAAAAACCGTACGATTATAGTAATCTAATCCACGAACAAGACGAGGGTTAACTGTGTATTCGATGCCAACCGCGTCTAAGAGTTCACATAAGGTTGAAAAATGTGTTTTTGATTCTTCACCTAAGTAATCCATCAGTGCTGGTGCATCAGTTAAAATAGCCTGAACCTGCGGTGATTTAGAATCTAATACTCGTAATGGGTTTGAGTACATGCGACGCTTAGAATCTTCATCTAATTGTTCTTTGTGTTGCTCTAAAAATGCAATTAGCGCATCACGATAAGCAGCACGTTCCGCTGTATCACCAAGTGTATTCAGTTCCAGTTTTACGTGTTCTTTAATACCAAACGAATCCCAAAGGCGTGCAGATAACATTAATACTTCAGCATCAACATCAGCACTTGGAATACCATACACTTCTACACCAAACTGGTGGAATTGACGGTAGCGGCCTTTTTGAGGGCGCTCATGGCGGAACATGGGACCCATGTACCATAAACGTTGCTCTTGGTTATACAGTAAACCATGCTCATTACCAGCACGAACAGTAGACGCTGTACCTTCTGGACGCAGCGTTAAGCTGTCTTCATTGCGATCAGCAAAAGTGTACATCTCTTTTTCAACAATATCGGTGACTTCACCAATTGAACGTTTAAAAAGGTCAGTAGACTCAACAATTGGAGTTCGAATTTCGCTGTAACCATAAGCACTAACCGTTGAGCGGATAACCGACTCGACTTGTTGCCATAATGGGCTTTGCGTTGGCAGAATGTCATTCATTCCGCGGATTGCTTGGATCTGTTTTGCCACGTTGATTCGCCTACTTACTTGCTCTATTAGATCGATTAATAATCGATGACCGAGAGCCTTAATTTATTTTCACGCCTTACACAAAAAAACACCTACCATCGCTGGTAAGGTGTATTTTTCATGTAAAGCAAACTTATTCTGTTGCGTCTTTGATATCGATTCGATTTTGCATCATCGCCGCTTTTGCACGGATTTTGGCTTCTAATGAATCCACCAAATTATTGTTATCAAAACGCTCTTTTTGACGTTTACCATCGTCATAGTAACCACTTTTACCATGGCTACCTGTTAGCCCAATATCTGATACTAATGCTTCGCCTGGGCCATTAACCACACAACCAATAATAGAAACATCCATGGCAGTAGTAATGTCTTCTAAACGCATTTCAAGTGCATTAACAGTATTGATCACATCAAACTCCTGACGAGAGCAAGAAGGACAAGCAATAAAGTTAATACCACGACTGCGAATACGTAGCGACTTTAAGATATCAAAACCGACTTTGATTTCTTCAACGGGATCGGCTGCCAATGAAATACGCAAGGTATCACCAATACCTTCAGCTAATAGCATTCCTAAACCAACAGCTGATTTAACTGAGCCAGCACGAGCGCCGCCAGCTTCAGTAATACCTAAGTGCAAAGGTTGTTTGATTTGCTTAGCCAATAAGCGGTATGACTCAACCGCTAAAAAGACATCCGATGCTTTAACACTGACTTTAAACTGGTCAAAGTTAAGGCGGTCTAAAATATCCACGTGTCGCATTGCTGATTCCAGCAGTGCTTCTGGTGTTGGCTCATGGTATTTATCCATTAAATCTTTTTCTAATGAACCACCATTAACACCAATTCGAATTGGAATATTTTTATCACGCGCGCATTCAACAACGTTGCGAATACGTTCTTCGTTGCCAATATTTCCTGGGTTAATACGTAAACAATCAACACCGTATTCTGCGACTTTGAGTGCAATACGATAGTCAAAGTGAATATCTGCCACCAAAGGCACGTTAACACTTTGCTTGATCACTTTGAATGCTTCAGCTGCATCCATAGTTGGCACAGAAACACGCACAATATCTGCACCGACTTTTTCAAGAGCGCGAATTTGTGCAACTGTAGCTTCGACATCAGTCGTTTTAGTATTCGTCATCGACTGAACTGCAATAGGTGCGCCATCACCGATAGGGACATCGCCGACATAAATGCGGCTCGAAGGACGACGGATGATTGGAGATTCGTTATACATAATCTGTTGCTCTACTGCTTATCTAATTACAATCAAGGTTACACTTTCGGCAAGGTTAATCTCGCTACACTGCCTTCTGAAAAGTCAGCTAAACTGACATTTTCACCATTAAATTGAAGGGTCACAACTTGTGGAGCCCCTAAGATCAATTTGAACGGAGCAACGCCTTGTGCTTCAACCACTCTATCAACACCTTTGACACCATCAACAATGGTTTTGCCTGTTGCGTCAACGATATTCACCCAACAATCAGCACTAAAGCTCATAGAAATAGCATCTTGTGCAGCAACATTATCAGCAACCAAAGCGGATGCTGATTGTAACGCAGGCTCGACCACATTTTGTTGCGCATTATCAAGCATTACAACATCGGTACTCGCTGGCTCTACAGGTTGAACTGATGATGCCGGTAAATCTGAGTTGTTGCTTTGTTCATTTTGCAGGGCAGCCTGTTCATTTAACTGAACCGCTGGCTCTACATACGCCATGTTAGGGTCGATTTCTGGCTCTAATAAATCTTCTGTTTGACTAACAACATTTGCAGCTGCAACTTCTTCTACGGTAGGTTTGGATAAATCTATCCCACTTAACATAGAGTCTTTTTGCACCCACCACACAACTAGCAGCGCTAACAAAGCAAGGACAATTAAATATGTCACTATTGTTAAGCGGCTATCACGGGCTTCACGTGTGGTTTTGCGAGAAAAACTCTGCATTGCTGCAGTTTCATCTGGCAATTGTTGCGCTAAACATTGATGTACAGCATCTACATCTGCTTCGATGTATTTGGCATAGTTTTTCGCATATCCACGTGCGTAGGTTGCTGAAGCAATATTATCAAATTTATCATTCTCAATATCTTCGATGATGCCAGGACGTAAATGTAATTGGGTCGCAACCGCATCAATCGATAACCCTTTTTTCTCTCGAGCTGTACGCAGCAACATACCAGCAGTAGATACTGCTTCAAGTATATCTGCCTGTTCAGCGTCACTCCCATTGGTTTGGGATGTTTGATTGTTATTTGTCATTAATGCAAAGTAGCCCTGTATTCTTTCGCTTGTTCTGATGTCGGGTATTTGGCAATTAAGGTAATACCATAGCGTTTAACCGCATCCTCATCTGCTAACTCGCGCGATATTTTTATTCCTAAAGCTAAACTTTCAGGCGTTTGCTCTGCCACTCGATGAAGACGGCTTAAGTTGAATTTAGCGCTATCGTAGTCATTCTCTAAAATAGCTAAATCAATTAACTCCATTAAAGTGGACTTTCTTCTTGGATCATAACGTAATGCATTTTCAAAGTACTGCTTCGCCTTTTCAGGCTCACCTGCAGATAAACTGCACACGCCAAGGTTTTCATAACTTGACGCGGTACGTGTGTATTCTTTTGCATTAATCGCATTTTTGAACATAGCTTCAGCTTGCGAATATTTTTCTTGTTGGCATAAAAATACACCAAAGTTGTTCATCGCATCACCCGTCGCATCACTGGTATTAATTGCTTTTCTGTATGATTCTTCTGTGCGCTCAATATCACCTACAGTCTGGTAATAATAGGCCATCGCTGTGTGCACTGCGCTTAATTGCGGCGCATACTCAACAGCACGGTTTAAGTTGAACTTTGCCTGCTCCATATTGCCACGGTTAAGGTAAGTTAGGCCTAATTGCATTCTTTCTTTTGCAGCAGACTGTTTATCCAAGGTTCTTTCAGAAACAGGGATATCCGTACCAGTATACGTTCTTTCCGTTACACAACCCACTAAAGGCAGTGATAAAGTAGCAATCATTAAAAGCTTCGGCAATCCGTGCATGATTTTTACGCCTATTAATCTATACAAACAATGAGTTAATCCATTGTGACCGAAATAGCACTCTCTTGCATGCGTTTTTTCGCAAGACGTTTAGTGCGGTCACGAATATCACCCGCTAATTGACCACAAGCAGCATCAATATCATCGCCACGTGTTTTACGAACGATAACAGTCAGCCCATATTCCATTAGCACTTTCGAGAATCGGTCAATTCTGGAATTAGAAGAGCGACCATAAGGCGAACCAGGATAAGGGTTAAATGGAATTAAGTTAATCTTACACGGTGTGTCTTTCATTAACTTGGCTAACTCGTGTGCTTGATCAGTACTGTCATTGATATGATCCAACATCACATACTCAACCGTTACACGGCCACGGTTAGCGTTTGATTTTGCTAAGTAACGACGAATACCAGCAAGGAACTCTTCCAATGGGTATTTTTTATTAACTGGAACTAACACGTCACGCAGTTCATCGTTTGGCGCATGAATACTCACAGCCAGAGCGACATCTAGCGCATCACCCAGTTTATCAAGCGCTGGAACAACACCAGAGGTTGATAAGGTGACACGGCGTTTTGACAAGCTAAACCCAAAATCATCTAACATGATGTCCATTGCAGGGATCACATTAGCTAAGTTAAGTAATGGCTCACCCATGCCCATCATCACTACGTTTGTAATTGGTCGTTCGCCTGTTTCTTTTTGGAAACCTAAAAATTGCGATACTCGCCAAATTTGCCCAACAATTTCGCCAACCGTTAAGTTACGGTTAAAGCCCTGTTGGGCTGTAGAACAGAAGGTACACTCTAGCGCACAACCCACTTGAGATGACACACATAAAGTGGCTCTGTCTTCTTCAGGAATATAGACAGTTTCCACTTCTTGGCCTTGGCCAACATTGATAGCAAACTTAATCGTGCCATCTTCAGATTTTTGGAAGCTAGAAATTTCTGGCGCAACCACTTCACACTTACGGGCTAATTTAGCGCGTAGTGCTTTGTTAATGTTGTTCATTTCTTCGAAGTCGCTAACACCAAAGTGATAAAGCCATTTCATCAATTGATCAGCACGGAACGGTTTTTCGCCCATTTCGGTGAATAACGCTCTCATTGCCTTTCGATCAAGATCCAATAAATTGATCTTTTTCTCACTCATCTTGTGTAACCTCAAAAAAACCTAAAACCTGCTAGCGGGCGGCGAATTATACAGATCCTTACAAAATTTCGCCAGTGTCACTGCATTAAAGCTTTGATACTTTCACGACTGTGCTAAAATTTCGTTGGACTAATATTGGTCTGCCATATGGAGGTGTAATTCCACCTTTATGATAACTCTTATCATTATAGTATTTATCGCCATTGCAATCTCGTTTCTTTGCAGTGTATTTGAAGCGGTATTACTGTCTGTTACCCCTAGTTATATTGCCAACTTGGCAAAAACTAACCCTAAAGCCGCGAAACGGCTTGATAAACAGAAACAAAATGTGGAATCACCACTAGTTTCTATTCTGACATTAAACACCATCGCCCATACCGTGGGTGCCGCTGTTGCAGGTGCACAAGCTGCAAAAGTCTTTGGTGATGAAATGCTTGGAGTATTCTCTGGTGTGCTTACCTTCTTGATTTTATTCTTTTCTGAAATCATTCCGAAAACATTAGGTGCTAACTATTGGCGTTCACTCGCTGCACCTGTGTCTTTGATTTTGGTTTGGATGGAAAGATTAACTAAACCGCTAATTTGGATGTCTTCTCAAGTGACCAAATTAATGGGGAAAGGCGATGAAGGCCAATATATCAGACAAGAAATGAGTGCGATGGCTGAAATAGGCTTGCGTTCAGGCGAACTAGACAAACAAGAGTCATCAATTTTGACCCAAATGTTGTCAGTAAAAGAAATGCCAGTTTCTGCAATCATGACACCAAGAACGGTCATGTTTAAATTACCAATTCACTTGTCACAAGGTGAATTTGTACAGCAGTTTCTAGCGAAACCTTTTACGCGTATTCCTGTCTACGAAGATGATCCGGATAATATTATCGGTTACGTTAACCGTAATAATATTATTCAAGCAGAACGATACACTCCAAAAGAATCTATTGGTGTGTTGAAAAAGAATCTGCTTGTGATCCCTGAAACCGCGAAGATATTACCGATTTTCGAGCTCATGATTAAGCGCAATACAAAAATTGCCATGATTGTGGACGAATACGGCTCAGGTGAAGGTATTGTGACATTAGAAGATATTGTCGAATCTTTACTAGGCTTAGAAATTGTCGATTCAAACGACCCTGTCACTGATATGCAGCAATTAGCGCGTAAACTGTGGGGCACGCGAATGAAACATAAAGGCATCGTATTATCTGATGATGGCGAGTTTACAAAACAAACAACCCAACATACGCCAGAGCCCGAGGTTGCGGCAAAAAATAGTACGATATAAAACAGTTTGATATTTCAATAAAAAGGGAGCCTAGCTCCCTTTTTTGACTATGATTATTGCGACTTTGCCAATAATAATACCCTCACAGAGTATTTATTTTTTGAGTCGTTTCCCAAAAAGGGGTTAACGCATTATCATGTCGCCAAGTTAATTACTTAAGCATTTACTAATAAGGGCTAATATCCAATTCGCTCTTACCATTTTTTGAGGACGAAATGCCGAACACCTATTCTTTATCACTTGCCCATATCAATGACACGCATTCAAATTTCGAGCCAAGTCAGGTTCAATTCTCCTTGTCGTTTAATGAGCAAACTTACCTTGCTGAAACGCAAACCGGCGGCTATGCCCGTTTGGGCCACCAAATTGAAACAGCAAGAATCGCGGCGATGAAAAACCAACACGAATTTATGTTTCTTCATGGCGGCGACAGTTTTCAAGGCACATTGTACTTTCGTGAATTTCAGGGCGCAGCAAACGCACATTTACTGAATATGCTTAAGCCAGATGCCATGGTATTAGGTAATCATGAGATTGATGCAGGCAATAGTCCTGTGTTGGCATTTTTAAATCGAATCGAATTCCCTTTGTTAGCCGGCAATATGGATTTAAGCCAAGAGCTTGAAGATAAAGAAGGTCGCTTAAAGCACCACCCAATGTTATTTGACTACGACACTGAGCAGCAATGTGCCAAAGTGCTAATCAAACCCTTTTACGATAAACAAATTGCAATTATTGGGATCACTCTAGATCAAATGCCACTCATTGCTAGACCTGATCCTGACACCCACTTTATCAATGCTATCGACACCACTAAAAACACCATTGCAAAACTTCATCAACAAGGGATATACCACATTGTTGTACTCAGTCATTTAGGGTTAGATCAAGACCGTGAACTGGCTGAAAAAGTTGATGGAATTAGTGTTATTGTTGGCGGCCACTCTCACACGCTTCAAGGTGAATTTTCAGATTTAGGTCTAAGTCACACAGAATACGGTGAACGTATTAACAACACCCCTATCATTCATGCCAGTAAATATGCAGAAGTGCTCGGGCTCGCTCAAATTGAGTTCGATGAAAGTGGTCTATGCCTTTCATTAAATGGCAATAATTACTTTATGATTGATGAACAAATTAAAGTGTCACTCGATGCCAAACAGGCGAAAAAAGCAGATTTACAAGACATCAGTCAAGCTGAAATTGATGCAGTCACCTCCCAGTTGTTAGCTCACCCAGGAATATTGAATAATGCCGCAAATGATGAGGTTCACCAAACCATTATGCGAGATTACCGCCCTGCCTTAAATGCACTTGAAGAACAGGTATTGGCACATATTCCTCGAGATTTAATTCATACACGCCTTCCGAGTAAACACTTTCCACATGGCAGTGAAATTGCGCCTTGGGTGTGTCGAAGTATGTATAAAGCCACCAAACTATCAGAACCACAACTAGACTTTGCGCTGCATAATGCTGGCGGTGTTCGTCAGTCATTAATCAAGGGGAACCTGTCATTAGCTGACGTATTAGGGCGCATTTTGCCGTTCGAGTTACCTTTGGTGAAATATCAAATTCAGGGAAAGTTCTTATATCAAGCTTTGGAATCAGCCATTAACTCGGCAACAAATAATGGGGTAACAGGTACTGGCGCAGGAAGCTTTCCCTACACTTATGGTATTCGATACTTTTATGATGGCACTTTACCTATGAATCATCGTATCACCTTAATTGAAGAGTTCACTCAAGGCGAATGGCGAGCGATTGATTCACAGAAGCTATATATTGGCGTTTCAAGTGCTTATACCGCTGCGGGTAAAGAAGGTTACGATGCATTGTTAAAGGCGCATTGGCAGCAAGATATGGAGTCCATGACATTACCTGAAGCGTTTGTCGATTTTGTGTCGCAGCACGGTAATTTGATTGAAAATCCGTTACAACCGAATGTTCATTACATCAGTCACCGTTAATGTAGCTGACTTGGTGATCGCTGAGGTAACCATTACTGAATTTAATAGCAATTACACTTTTACTATGACTTGCCAGTGATTTCGTTAAGTGTTGGTAAGCAAACTAAGATGCCAATTAACATAAGTCAGGCGTGCATTAGCCTAAGTTAATATAATTTATGATAATGTAGACTTCACAAATCTGCAGCGGATCACAGACCCAATGATCGCTTCATGATTTAATGATGTATCTTTATGTGGATTCATGACTTGAATCATTGCAAATTTTAGCCTAATCAAATAGGAAACAACTTCATGAAAGCAAAACTGATCAAATTAGCTGCAGCAGCAACATTAGCACTAGGCGTATCTTCAGCTTGGGCTGCAGGTATCATGCACCAGGGTGAAGTATTAGAAACAATGAACAGCGGTGGATACACTTACGTTCAAGTTAAAGGCGAAGACAAAACTTTCTGGGCTGCGGGTCCACAGGTTGAAATCGCTAAAGGCGATACTGTCAGCATGAATGAGCAAATGTGGATGAATGACTTCACCAGCAGCACGCTAAACAAAACATTTGACGAATTATTATTTGTTGGAAAAATCGAGAAGAAATAATTCAATTTAACCTCAAACAAGACATAATCGGTTAATGATTTCATTAGCCGATTTTTTTTGGTTAAACTGCCGTAATACGCATCTACATAAAGCAGCATTAACAAAATTTATGGAAAACACTGCTAACCAATCAATAACACCTTTTAGCCCACAATATGCTAGTAACGTTAGCCTGCTTGTCCACGAATGTATTCAGCACATTGACCATCCTCGCTACACACAAGCACATCTAGATGCGTGGTCAACTGCCCCTCGCTCAGCCAGACATTGGCGCCAACGCCTTTTGCGCAGTCAAAGCTGGCTATTATTAAATAACGGCCCATCACAGCCGGAAGTGATTGGTGTCATTAATGTTGAAACGGATTTTAACCATCGTGGGTATATTGATAGTTTATATATCAGCCCAGGCAAGCAGCGACAAGGCTTAGCTGGCAAGCTTTATCAAACACTTGAGCAATGGGCTATTGCTCAGGGTTATCATGCGCTCAGCGTGGATGCATCCTACTTATCTAAAGGCTTCTTTTTAAAGCAAGGGTTCCAGCAAGTGCAGCCAAGCTATCAAATCACAAAAGGACAGGTCATAAACGGTTTTTACATGAAAAAAGACCTCACATAACTCACACTACTTTTTAAGTAATGGCTGCAGCATTTCTTCTAAACCATTAAGTTTAACTTCATACATTAGCGCTAACTGCTCACCTAGTTTTCCTTCAGGAAAGCCTTTACTGTGAAACCAGACTAAATAAGGCTCAGGAAGTTCTAACAATTTACGTCCAGCATATTTTCCAAAAGGCATTTTCTGGTTAATTGCTTCTAATAATAACGCTTCATTCATTTTGACTCTTCCTAACAAATTAGATAATAGATTCGTATCTCGCTTATTCTGCTAATGCAGTGCGCTTTGCTCATCACGATCACGGGACGAATCATACCGTGAGTGATGGCATAGTAACATTACTCATTACCACTTATAGCGTTTAACCA
>BCQL01000025.1_pt1 | contig 18221 bp, 18 predicted proteins | sample 1008151 | NCBI WGS metagenome assembly BCQL01 (sample SAMD00035459, study PRJDB4067) | museum specimen metagenome | biome: marine biome; feature: sea shore; material: organic material | host: Otohimella japonica | place: Japan:Kanagawa | collected 1927
TTAAATAGCGCGACTGATATTTATAACTATCATATAGCGAGCAAAACACTCACTAAGTTAACCGAAGGGCAAGAGGCAGTTGCCCACCCAATTGAAATGGCCGATGGCTCGTTACTCTATTTTTCGATAACCGCTGATGGACCGAATGTAAAAATACTGCCAAAAGCTATAAAAAGCACTGTAGTTACTGAGTTTTCGACTAATAAAAAAGCACCGCTGCTAATAGTAAACGAACATACACTTCCAAAAGCTAAAATATATACGCACGAATCAACAGAGCAAACAAATTACAACGTACTCGACCAGCACGCTACCTTTGCGGTTGGCTCTCAGTATTATTCGGCTTCTACCAGTTTGTTAGATTTAAGCATTAAAAGTAGCGACTTATTAAAGCAGCTCGACTTGCAAGCAGGATATAGCACTGATTTACATGATGGAGCACTGCACGGTGGTTATGTGCAGGCAAAATATAATGCGCTTGATGTAAAACTGAAACTTGCGCTGTTTGACTATAATTTGAATACATCGCGCCAGTATCAGCAAAGTCTAAATGCAGACATGGATGCCCGTGGCGGTTTTGCTGCAATAAGCTACCCACTTAAATTTGGCCAGTTAAATTTAACGCCAGGGCTTGCCTACAATTACACTGATTATAAGCAAAGCCATAAAAATTGGATGCGTTTAGGCGTTGCTCAAAATTGGCAATATGATCGTCAAGACTTTGCAATAGGCCAAAGTATTTATGCCAGTTGGTACGATGGCAGTAGTAAGAGCAATAGTTGGCAAGGTTACGATTTAGCCGCCAAAATTTTTGGTAAAGTGTTTGGTATTCCTCTTTATACAAACTTTGATCAAAAACAGCGTGATGGCGGGAAAGGCGACAAGCACCGCCACACGCAAAATATCAGAGGCAATAAAGAACAACGCCGCCTTGTAAACCGCTGGCATCCTTGTGGTTTTGTCCATCGAGTTGATGACAAACAGGTTCATCCCAACGGGCGGCGTGATCAACCCCACTTCGACCACGATCAGGACAAGGATACCGAACCAGATCGCGACATACTCGGTGTTCACCCGGTTCAGCGCACCATTGGAAACTCCGCGCAGCCCCAGCTCGCGGGTCATCTCGCGGGTCAACTCCTGTCCGCTTGCCAAAAGCGCTTGCGCCTCGGCCAAAACAGCCGCGGGGATTTCCTTGCCGCTGGCAACCAAATCGGCAAGCCGCGAGGTTTGCAGGTCGACCATGCTGACCAGACCAAAGTCGAGCTCCTGAATGATCGGCCAGAAGATCGGGATCGTCAGCAGGATCATCGACAAGCTGTCCATCAGACAGCCCAGCAGCAGATAGAACACCAGAATGATCACGAGCACAGTGAGCGCGCTGAACCCCGACGCGCCGACCCAAGCCGCGGCCTCTTGCGGCAGTTGCGTCAGCGCCAGAAAGCCATTGTAGAACACAGCACCCAGCACGATGAAGAAGATCATCCCCGTGCCGGTGGCAGTTTCCAGCAGGCTCCCTTTCAGAACCTGCCAGTTGAGTAGACCTGAAAAGAACGCAATCAACCCAGTGCCCATCGCGCCCACAGCAGCCCCTTCCGTCGGTGTAAACCAACCGTTGTAGATGCCGCCAACCACGAGTGCGAAGACCAAGATGACGGGCCAGACCGCCCCCAAAGCCTTGATCCTTTGGGCATAGGGCATGCGCGCCTTGGTCCCCGCCTGATCGGGGTAAATGCGCACGTAAACGGCGATAGTCAGCATGTAGCCAAGGGCGGCCATGATGCCAGGGATGAAGGCCGCAGCGAACAGCTTTGCGATGTTCTGTTCCGTCAGGATCGCATAGATGACAAGGATCACAGACGGTGGTATCAGGATGCCCAATGTTCCGCCTGACGCCAACGTCGCGGTCGAAAATCCACCTGAATAGCCATACTTGCGCAGCTCCGGCAGCGCGACCCGGCTCATCGTTGCGGCTGTGGCCAGTGACGACCCGCAGATCGCACCAAAGCCTGCGCAGGCGCCGACTGCTGCCATCGCCATCCCGCCTTTGCGGTGACCCAGCCAAGCCTCAGCCGCACGAAACAGGGATTGCGACATGCCTGACAGCGTTGCAAATTGGCCCATGAGCAAGAACATCGGGATAATCGACAGATTGTAGCTTGAGAAGGTCGAATAGACTTCTGACTTCAGCTTTGCCATGAACACTGTCGTGCCATCGGTCGCCAACCAAAGCCCACCTATCCCGCAAAGCAGCATGGCGAGCCCAATGGGCGCGCGCAGGAAAATCAGCAGGAGGAGAACGGGAAACGACAGATACCCCAGTGCAAGATCACTCATAGGGTGCGCTGACCTGTCAGGCGCATAGCAGCACAGTAAAGGCTGACAATGCTGGCGCTGATCGCCGCAACCAAGCTGGCCGCATAGGCCCACCAGATCGGGAACTGGATCAGATAGGTCGTCTCGCCATAGCGGATCTTGTCCTGCATGCCCACGAACAGGCGCCATGTGATCACGACGACGATCACAGCCATGATCACGCTCCAAAAAACGGCCAACGCCCGGTTTGTACGCGGCCCCATGCCGCTGGTAAAGATGTCGACCTGCGCATGCGATCCGGTCAGTTGCGTAAGCGGCAAAAAGGCAAAGACAGCAAAGGCGATGCCCGCCTCGACCAACTCAAAATCGCCAAGGATCGGGCCTGCTCCGAGATCAAGCAGCCAGTTGCCCAGGCCATGCAGGGCACCGGAATGGGACAGGTCGCTCAGCGCGCGCCCAGCCACACTGACACAGACGATGGCCACCAGCAGGCACAGCACGCAACCGCCCAAAAGCGCCATGATCTGCGCCATCCGTTGGATCACAATATGCAGCAAAGCGTCCCTCGCTCAGGCGTCAGCACTGTGCTTGGCAATCAGCGCGGTCGCTTGCGCGTACAGTCCAGTGCCGTCAATACCTGCAGCATCCGCTTCGGCGATCCAGTTGTCGATGGTCGACTGGCTGGCAGCCTGCCACGCGGCGACCTGATCTTTGGTCAGGGTGATGATATTGTTCCCTGCGGCCAGGGCCCGCCCCGGTGCGTCATATTCCTGCATCGTGCGTCCTGCAAAGGCCAAGAATTCGAGGCCTGAGTTCGCATCGATAACAGCCTGCAGATCCTCTGGCAGCGGATCATAGGCGTCAGGGTTCATCACAAAGATAAAAGCCGTCGTATAAAGCGCCGCGCCGGGGAATTCGGTGTGATTCGTCACCAATTCCTGCACCTTCAGCGCCGGAACCACCTCCCACGGGATCACTGCGCCGTCAATGACCCCACGCGAGAGTGCCTCTGGCACGGCTGGCACCGGTATACCCACCGCAGTGGCGCCCAGTTGCATGGAGGGAAACCGGTCGATCCTGATCCGGCCATCGCTGTCGACTTCGAGCTGATCAGCCCAGACATCAAGGATATATGCGGGCATATTGACCTGTGCAGGCAGGAACTGATGCAGGCGCAGCGTGACCTCTTGCGCGACAGTGGATGTTGCCAGACCAAAGGCCGCCAGGGCCCCGATCAAAGTACGACGGGTCGGTGTCATAATGGTCCTCCATCCAGCATGAAACTGAGCTTTAGTGTGCGTAAACCGTTGCGATGCGCAAGGTGCACTTGCTCAGGTAATACGCGTCTCCACTACAGCGAAATCGCCAATTGTGCCGCGCAATGCGTCACCTTTCACCACGGGCCCCACGCCAGCAGGGGTGCCCGTCATGATCAGATCACCGGGCATCAGGGTGTAGAGGGTGGACAAGTCAGCGATGATTTCGGGGACGGACCAGACCATATCGGACAACAACGCTTGCTGGCGGGTTTCGCCGTTCACGGTGAGCTTGATGGGCAGCTCACCGATATCATCCAAGCCCCCCGTCGGCGTGATCGGCCCGATGACCGCGGCATTGTCAAAATCCTTGCCGGTGTCCCAGGGGCGCCGCTTGGCTTTGGCTGCAGCCTGCAAGTCACGGCGCGTCATATCAAGGCCGCATCCAAAGCCAAAGACAGTATCCATCGCCACCGCGATGGGCACATCCTGCGCATGTGCACCAATGGCGACAACCAGCTCCATCTCATGATGCAGATCGCTGGTGCGCGACGGATAGGGCATCTCCTGCCCTGACAAAAGCACCGTATGTGCGGACTTGGTAAAGTAAAACGGCGCCTCGCGATCCACCTCATGCCCCATCTCGGCGGCATGGTCAGCGTAGTTTCGACCCACACAAAAAATCCGGGCCACAGGGTATGCACCGCCCCCGACCACGGGGATCAACGGTGTCGGGCGCGGGGGGAAGACTCTGTCGGTCATGGGCCTCACTGCCAGTTGCGTTGAATAGGCGCTGTGCCTAGCATATCTAACAGGCACGCGGATAATCGCGCTGTCACGCCAGGGCAAGGCCCTATCAACCAACCCGTGGAGTCAAGCCACTTTGTCAATCGCCCTGCCCAAGTTGGATGATCTGGTCGCCTGCCCGCAGTGCGACACACTGCACCAGGCGCGCGACCTGCCGGACGACGCGCGCGCCTATTGCCAGCGTTGCGGCACGCTGTTGATGACGTCACAACCGGCGGCGATGGCGCGGATCCTGAGCCTCGCTCTGACAGCCTTCATCATGATGATCGCGGCAGTCAGTTTTCCCTTTCTAACGCTGGATGCCGGAGGGCTGCAAAACGCGACCTCTGTCATCGACGCGATACTGGCGTTCAACGCGGGCCTGGCTTTTCCGCTGGCGATCGCCACGGCCTTTTTTATCGTCGTGATCCCGCTGATCAGGTTGGGTGCAATGATCTACGCGCTTGGGCCCTTGGTACGTGAACAAAAACCACGCGAGGGCGCGCGGGCCGCCTTCGGCCTGGCCGAACGGCTGCGGCCCTGGAGCATGGCCGAGATTTTTATCGTTGGTGTCACCGTCGCACTGATTAAGGTGGCAGGTCTTGCCGCTGTGACCATCGGCCCGGCTTTTTGGGCCTTCGCGGGGGTTGTGATCATCACGGTTCTCAAGGATCAACTCATCTGCAGGTATTCGATTTGGGAAGCATTGGACCAATCAGCGGCCTGATATCGGCGCGCGATGCAGGGCTTGTGGCGTGCCAGCGTTGCGGGCAGGTGCATCCGATGACGGCGCAGCGATGCAAACGGTGTGATGCGCCATTACGCAGCCGCGATACCGACAGCCTGCAACGGGTCTGGGCCTGGTTGATTGCGGGCATGATTGCCTACATCCCCGCCAACCTCTACCCGATGTTGCTGACATCAACGCTGGTGGAACGCACACAAAGCACAATCATCGGCGGGGTTGTCGAACTGGTAGACCATGGATCCTTCGGGATTGCGCTTATCGTCTTTGTAGCCTCTGTCATGATTCCGGTCGGCAAATTCATTGCGATCATATATCTGGCGATCAGCGTGCAGTACCACTCGGGCGCCAACCAACATCAGCGACACCGCGCCTATGAAGTGGTTGAATTCATTGGCCGCTGGTCAATGATTGATGTGTTTGTCGTTGCAATCCTGTCTGCACTGGTGCAACTCGACACGATTGCAACGGTAAATCCCGGCATCGCAGCGATGAGCTTTGCGCTCTCGGTGATCTTTACGATGCTGGCCGCGCAGGCGTTCGATTCGCGGATGATTTGGGACACGGACAGAACCGCAGAATGAGTGACACCCCACCCATCGGCCCCGCACCGCTTGATGTGCGCCCTATCAAGCAAAGGGTTTGGCGACGGCTATCGCTGGTCTGGCTTATGCCTTTTGTGGCGCTTGCGGTATCGCTGTGGGCCGCCTGGCAAAGCTATGCAGATCGCGGCACGCTGATCACAATCGCGTTTGAAAACGCATCAGGCATAACCCCCGGTGAAACGACAATCCGCTACCGCGATGTGACTGTGGGCGAGGTCGAGTCCGTTGAATTTGACGAAGGGCTGACTGTTGTGCTGGTGCACGCACGGGTGAACAATACGGTTGCCCCCTACCTGGATGATGATGCCCAGTTTTGGGTTGTACGCCCCAATGTATCGGTACGCGGGATCACAGGGTTGGAAACCGTCCTTTCAGGGGTCTACATCGAAGGTAACTGGGATACGCAGGCCGATGTCGCTCAGCTGAACTTTACCGGTCTTGAACGGCCAAATCTGACCTTGGCCAGCCAACGCGGCACGCGGATCGTGTTGCGGGCCAATGATGGTGGCAGTGTGTCGGCTGGCTCCCCTGTCCTGCACAAGGGGATCAAGGTCGGGTATCTGGAGGAGCCATCTTTGTCATTTGATGGGCGGCAAGTGGTTGTCAGCGCCTTCATCGAAAGCCCCTATGATCGCCGGATTACAAGCAGCACGCGTTTTTGGGATACGTCCGGTTTCAGTGTGTCATTTGGCACCAGCGGCGTGTCACTCGACGTTGAATCACTGGCGTCACTGATCGAGGGTGGCGTTGCGTTCGATACAGTAGTGTCAGGCGGCAATCCGATAAAAGAAGGCCACCGGTTTGATATCTTTGACAGCGAGCAGGCAGCACGCGACAGTCTTTTCACGGATCCAAACGCAGAAGTACTGCAGGTCGCGGTCCTGTTTGAGCAGTCCGTCAGCGGACTGACTGTTGGGTCCGAGGTCCGCTTTCAAGGTATCCGCATCGGGGAGGTGAGCGAGCTAAGCGCCATTGTTGTCGGCGAGGGCGACAATGCACAGGTGCGCTTGCAGGCCGTTTTGTCGATTGAGCCGTCACGCCTGGGTATGGGCGCTGATGCATCTATCGAAGATGCGCTCTTGCTCCTGTCCGACTTTGTGTCGCGCGGGATGCGTGCGCGTATGGTCACCCGCAATATCCTTTCAGGCACCCTGTTGGTGGAATTGGTCACGCTGGAGGATGCGCTGCCTGCCATCATGAACCTCACGTCCGGTCCCTACCCGGTGATACCGACAACCGAGTCCCAGATCTCAGACGTTGCTGAGACGGCTGAAGGGCTGTTGACACGCGTTGATAATCTGCCTGTCGAGGAATTGCTGGATGGGGCGATTGACCTGCTTGATAGTCTGGAACGGTTGGCCAATGACCAATACACCCGCGCCATCCCGGCAGCACTGGTGTCTTTGCTTGATGAAGCGCGCGGATTGGTCGCCTCGGACGATATTCAGGCAATCCCCGGCGATTTGCGCGATGTGATCGCGGACCTGGACGGATTGGTCGAGGAGGCGGCAGAGATCGGCTTGATCACCGACATTGAAACTGCGGTTAATATCGCCGCTCTTGCCGCCGAAAACATTGAACTGGCCACCCGCAACCTGCCGCAGATTACTGCGCAGATCGAAGAACTGACCATCAAGGCCAACAGTCTTGAGTTTGAACTTTTCGTATCCACGGCCATCGAAACGCTGACCGCCATCGAAACACTGCTCAGCAGCCAAGACACCCGCGACGTCCCCGGAACCATAAATGCATCGCTTGAGGAACTGCGCGGCCTTCTGGCAGAAGTACGCGCCGGCGGTGCGGTTGAGAACGTCAACGCGGCACTTGCCTCGGCCAACGAGGCCGCACAGGCTGTAGAGGAGGCCGTTGGCACCCTACCCGGCCTGGCCGCCCGTGCTAACGAACTGGTCGCCCAGACGCAGGCGGTCGTGAACAGCTATAGCGAACGGTCGCGTTTCAGCTCGGAAACGCTGGCGACCCTACGCGCAATCCAAGAGGCGTCCAATGCGATCTACTCTCTCGCCCGCACGATCGAGCGCGCGCCCAATTCCCTGCTGATCGGACGGTAAGTATGTTGAAGAGACTGGCACTCCTTGTCATCGGGGCCATGGCCGCCTGCACGCCGCTTGCTGATCGCTTGGCGATCACGCCGCTTCCGTCTTCACTGGAACTGCGCCCCCTGGTCGGCAGTGTTATGATCCGGACAGTCTCTTTGCCGACATATGCCGCCGTGGAAGAAATTCCGCTTGAGACCGCAAGCGGCCTGATTGTCGTCACCGAGGATGTCCTCTGGGCTGACGATCCAGAACGGGCTGTGACACTGATCCTGACCCGCACGCTGACGGATATACTCGACATCGATGTCGGCCCCGCCCCTTGGCCCTTCATCGGACTTCCCGACGTTTCTGTAGACATCCGGGTCGAGCGGATGCTGGGCGGCACCGACGGCACACTCGACCTGACAGGGCAGTTCTTTGTGGCCAGCGAAGGGATCACCTATCGCGACACAACCCATTCGTTCGAAATCACCGTACCTATGTCAGGCACATCGCTGACAGGTCTGGCAGCAGCACAGCCGGTGGCACTGCTGCAACTGTCCGAGCAGATCGCACGGACCCTAGGGCGCTAGTTTCACCCAGGCCCCGTTCCGTTTTGATGACCGCACGCAGGCATCCACGAACTGCATGCCTTTGAGCCCGTCCTCAATGGTAGGATAGATGACATCCTCCGACAGATCGCGCCCCTCTCGGTGTGCGGTGATCGCATCCGCCGCCTCGCGGTATATCGTGGCGAACCCTTCCAGATACCCTTCGGGATGTCCCGCAGGGATACGCGTCACGCGTTCAGCCGCCAGGATGGCACCGTTGCCACCGCGCGTCAGCAGCCGTTTGGGTTCACCAAAAGGCGTGAACCACAACTGATTTGGGTTTTCCTGCATCCATTCGATGCCCCCCTTATCGCCATAGACGCGCAACCGGAGCCCGTTTTCATTGCCCGGTGCGACCTGACTGCACCAGAGCATTCCCCGTGCGCCACCAGCAAAGCGCATCATGACATGGGCGTTGTCGTCCAACTGTCGCCCACTGACAAAGGCCTGCAGATCGGCAGACAGCGTCTCAAGCTCCAGCCCTGTCACAAAGCCCGCCAGATTGAACGCATGCGTGCCAATATCGCCGGTTGAGCCACCGGCACCAGAGCGCGCCGGGTCGGTGCGCCAAGCGGCCTGCTTGAACTCTTCGTGCCGGGTCAACCAATCCTGCGCATATTCCACCTGTACTACGCGAAGCTGGCCCAGATCACCATCCGCAACCATCTGCCGTGCCTGCCGCATCATCGGGTAGCCGGTGTAGTTGTGCGTCAGTACAAACAGCGCGTCACTGTCCTGCGCCGCCTTCACCAATTTCTTGGCATCCGCCATCGTCGAGGTCAGCGGTTTGTCACAGATCACATGAATGCCGCGTTTAAGGAATTCACGCGCAGCCGCATAGTGCACATGGTTCGGTGTCACGATCGCAACGACCTCAATCCCGCCTTTCAAACGGACCTCGCGGATCGCCATCGCCTTGAAGTCGTCATAGGTGCGGGCGGGCTCAAGGCCGAGTGCGGCACCAGAGGCCTGCGCCTTTTCCGGCGTCGAAGACAGCGCGCCCGCGACCAGTTGAAACCGCCCGTCAATCCGCGCCGCAATGCGGTGTACCGCACCAATAAAGGCATCGTTGCCACCTCCGACCATGCCAAGCCGAATGGGTCTGTCATGGCTCATCTTTAAATCCCCAGCATCTTGCAGTTCGCCGCCGCATCAACATCACCACCCGCGAAATCGTCAAAGGCACGTTCGGTCACGCGAATAATGTGGTCCTTGACGAATTGCGCCCCTTCTCGGGCACCGTCCTCGGGGTGTTTGAGGCAGCACTCCCATTCCACCACAGCCCAGCCATCAAAATCATTTGCTGCCATCTTGGAAAAGATCGCCGCGAAATCGACCTGGCCGTCGCCCAAACTGCGAAAGCGCCCGGCGCGGTCGACCCAAGGTTGATAACCGCTATAGACGCCCTGCCGACCGGTTGGGTTGAACTCCGCATCCTTGACGTGGAACATCTTGATGCGGTCTTTGTAAATATCGATATTATCAATGTAATCAAGGCACTGCAGAACATAGTGCGATGGGTCATAAAGCATATTGCATCGCGTATGCCCGCCCAGACGCTCTAGGAACATCTCAAACGTCACACCATCATGCAGGTCCTCACCGGGGTGGATTTCATAACAGACATCAACGCCATGCTCATCCGCGTGATCCAGAATCGAGCGCCAGCGCGTAGCCAATTCATCGAATGCAGCCTCGATCAGGCCCGCAGGCCGTTGCGGCCAAGGATAGATAAACGGCCATGCCAGCGCGCCCGAGAATGTTGCCATCTCGGTGATGCCCATATGCTTTGATGCGCTGATCGCCATTTTGACCTGATCCACAGCCCAGGCCTGCCGCGCGGCGGGATCACCCTGCACCTCGGCTGCTGCAAAACCATCAAAGGCGGTATCATAGGCCGGGTTCACCGCAACCAACTGCCCTTGCAGGTGGGTCGACAGTTCAGTGACCTCAACGCCATTGGCAGCTGCTTGGCCTTTGAATTCATCGCAATAATCTTTTGAGGATGCGGCCTTGGCCAGATCAATAAACCGGTTGTCCCAACTGGGCACCTGGACACCCTTGTAGCCGCAATCGGCCGCCCATTTCGTGATTCCGTCCCAAGTATTAAACGGCGCGTCATCCCCCGCAAACTGCGCCAGAAACAACGCAGGTCCTTTGATCGTTTTCATTGTGAGCCTCCCTCGTTTGCAAAAAACTATAACGATATAGAAAAGCGGCGCCAGCCCTTGTTTGACGTGCCCGGGCGCATAGGCCACAAAGCGGCATGCGTATCGACAACCTGCAGTATGCCAACTGGTCCGAGACGATATTTCGCCAAATGCGCGAAGGCGGCGTGGACGCAGTACATGCGACCATCGCCTATCATGAGAATTTTCGCGAAACGGTGCTGAACATCGAAAAGTGGAACCGGTGGTTCGAAAGGTTCCCCGATCTGATCATGCAGGCCCGCTCGGCGGCAGACGTGAACGAAGCGAGGGCGACAGGCCGCACCGCCATCATCTTTGGCGCGCAAAACCCCAGCCCGATGGAAGATGACATCGGATTGGTAGAGGTTCTACATACATTAGGTCTGCGCTTTATGCAGCTGAGTTATAACAACCAATCACTTCTGGCAACAGGATGTTACGAGACAGAAGACCCCGGTATCACGCGCATGGGCCGTCAGGTGATCCGCGAGATGAACCGCGTCGGTATGGTGTTGGACATGAGCCATAGCGCAGACCGCTCGACAATTGAGGCTGCCGATATCTCGGACCGCCCGATCACCATCACCCACGCCAACCCACATGATTGGCACCCGGCCCTTCGCAACAAACGCGACGATGTTATCCGCGCCGTGACAGAAAACGGCGGCATGTTTGGCTTTTCCATTTACCCGCATCATCTGGCCGGTGGCTCTGACTGCACATTGACCGATTTCTGTGAAATGATCGCCCGGATGGCCGACACCTATGGCCCCGCGCATTTCGGGCTGGGCACGGACCTGTGTCAGGACCAGCCCGACAGCGTTGTCGCATGGATGCGCGTGGGGCGGTGGAGCAAGGAGATCGACTATGGCGAAGGCTCGGCCGATGCACCGGGGTTTCCGCCGATGCCCGCCTGGTTCAAGGACAACCGCGATTTCGGACAAATCGAGGATGGTCTGAAGGCGGTTGGCATGAACGACAGTGAGGTCACGGGGATCATGGGCGGTAATTGGCATACGTTCTATGCGGCGAATTTTGGACCTCTGTCGCGGTAGAGCACTGCCACCGCCAGCCCAGCGCAGTTGTTCATAAAGGTTGCGTCAATACCATTGTTCGGAAAGAGTATGTCCTCAGGCGGGGCAACCGCCACCAGAACTTTGGGAGGAGTACCATGAAACCATTCAACATGACCCGCAGGGTCGTGGCAGCTGCTGCTGTCGCAGCCCTGTCATTTGCCACACCTGCGACTGCCGACGGCCATCAGGTTGTTGACAGCATCCACTTTCTGATCCCCGGCGGTGCGGGTGGCGGTTGGGACGGCACCGCACGCGGCACGGGAGAAGCGCTGACCGGTGCTGGCCTTGTGGGCCAGGCGACTTACGAAAACATGTCAGGTGGCGGTGGCGGTAAGGCCATCGGTTACCTGATCGAAAATGCGGACAGCCAGCACGGCACGCTGATGGTCAATTCGACCCCCATCGTGATCCGCTCACTCACCGGTGTGTTTCCGCAGAACTTCCGGGACCTGACGCTGGTGGCTGGCACCATCGGTGACTATGCTGCCATCGTTGTGGGCAAAGACAGCCCTGTCGATGATATGGCAGGCCTCGTGGCCGCCTATCAAGCAGACCCGCGTGGCACAGCCATTGGCGGCGGCTCGGTTCCGGGCGGCCTTGACCATCTGGTGGCGGCTATCGTGATGAAAGCAGCGGGTGAAGATGCGACCGAGGTGAAGTACATTCCATATGATGCTGGTGGTGAGGCTATGGCAGCGCTACTGTCTGGCGAAATTGCAGCGCTGAGCACCGGTTTCTCGGAAGCAATTGCCTTGGCCGAAGCAGGTGAAGTCAAAATCGTCGGTGTTACAGCACCTGAGCGGATCGACAGCTACCCCGATGCGCCGACAATGAACGAACAAGGCATCGCAGCCGAATTCGTGAACTGGCGCGGGTTCTTCGCCGCCCCCGGCCTGCCGGATGACAAGCTGGCGATGTATCAGGACGCCATTGCCAAAATGTATGACACACCAGAATGGGAGGCCGTGCGCGCCCAGAACGGTTGGGTCAACATATACAACAACGGTGATGATTTCCTCAGCTTCCTTGAAAACCAGGAACAGGTGATCGGCGATCTGATGAAAGAGCTGGGCTTCCTCTAGGAGGCCGCATTCCTGTCCGGCGAGTGACCACGCCGGACAGGTCTGAAGGGGGGAAGACCATGGCGCTGGATCGCTGGATCGCACTGATCATCTTGCTGATGTGCACGGGCTATGCCTACACCGCATTTTTCACGATGGACGAAATGTTGGCACCTTTCATGCGCCGCGATCCAGTCTGGCCATCGACCTTTCCCAAGGTCTTGTCAGTGCTCGCGATGATCGCCGCGTTGATCATCATCCTCGGGTTCGAAAAGAGTGATGGCCAGATCAAGGCAGGTGAGATCAATTACCACCGCCTGCAAGACTACAAAATCGAGCAAGCGCTGTTCTTGCTGGGGTTGATGATTGCCTATGCGTTGCTGTTGCGCCCTTTGGGGTTCTTGGGCGCAACTGTCGGCTTTCTTGCCATCGGATCGTTCCTGCTGGGTGAGCGCCGCCTGCACATCACAATCCCCGTTGCTGTCATCGCCGCAGGCAGTATCTGGTACTTGGTGCAAGAGGTACTGGGCATCTTCCTGCGCCCTTGGCCGTTTTTCATGGGGGTCTGAAAAATGCTTGAAGGATTGATGATTGGCCTCACCACGGCCTTTTCCCTGACCAACATCCTGATGGTCATCGGTGGCTGCCTGATCGGCACATTCATCGGCATGCTGCCCGGCCTCGGCCCAATGTCAATCATCGCGATCATGATCCCAGTGGCGATTTCCATTGGGGACCCGTCTGCCGCACTGATCCTGCTGGCAGGGGTCTACTACGGCGCGATCTTTGGCGGCTCGACCTCGTCGATCCTGATCAACGCGCCCGGTGTCGCCTCGACCGTGGCCTCCAGTTTCGATGGCTACCCGCTGGCCCGTCAGGGCAAGGCAGGCAAGGCACTGACCGTTGCCGCAATCTCGTCTTTCGTCGGTGGGACAATCGGCGCGATCCTGTTGATGGTCTTTGCCCCGGCCCTGTCATCAGTCGCACTGCTATTCGGGTCACCCGAATATTTTGCCCTCATGGTCGTGGGTCTGTCGGCCATCGCAGCCTTTGCAGGCACCGGGCAAGTCACCAAGGCGCTGCTGATGACATTGGTCGGCCTGATGCTTGCCACCATTGGTGAAGGCGTGCTGTTCAACATGCCCCGCTTCACATTCGGCATCATGGACCTGCAATCGGGGCTGGGGTTCATCACACTTGCCATGGCGATGTTCGCCCTGCCTGAGGCAATCTATCTCGTGCTCGACCCCTCCCGCTCCAAAAGCGAGGACAGCGAGAGCGAGATCAAGGAGCTACGCATTACCCGCGATGAAGCAAAGCAGATCGCACCGGTTATCGGGCGGCAATCCGTGCAAGGGTTCCTGATCGGCGTGTTACCCGGCGCGGGTGCGACCATCGCCTCGTTTCTTGGTTATGCCGTGGAACGCAACATCGCATCGAAAGAGGAGCAGGCGCAGTTCGGCAAAGGCAGCATCAAAGGCCTTGCCGCACCTGAAAGCGCCAACAACGCGGCATGTACCGGGTCCTTTGTACCACTGCTGACACTGGGTATCCCCGGCTCTGGGACAACAGCCATTTTGCTGGGTGCGCTGATCGCACTCAATGTGTCCCCCGGACCGCGCCTGATGCTGGATGAGCCGCAAATCTTCTGGGCGGTTATCATCTCGATGTATCTGGGTAACCTAATCCTGCTGATCCTCAACCTGCCGCTGATCCCTTACATCGCCAAGGTTCTCCTCGTGCCACGCACCTTCCTGATCCCCTTCATTCTGTTCTTTACGATGATGGGCGCCTACATCGGGCAGAATAACGCGACTGAACTGCTGTTGCTGGTCGGTCTTGGTGTCTGTGCGACGATCCTACGGTTCGCCGATTATCCGCTGGCACCACTGCTGATCGGCTTCATTCTGGGGCCGATGCTTGAGAACAACTTCTCACGCTCCATGAACCTTTACGATGGCGTCGGGTTCATCCTTGAACGGCCTATGACACTGGGCCTGCTCATTGTCGCTGCCTTGCTAATCGTCCTGCCGAGCTACCGCGCGCGGCGCGCGCGTATCCGGGCTGCCGGCATCGCTGATGGCGACTAAAGCGTTCGACATTACATTGAGACATCATTGATCAGTTTTCGCGTTTGACCGAAGGGAGAGGCAGCGAACAAGTTATCCAAGTTCAAGTCGAAACGCCTTAAGATGGGTTCGCCGCGTTGAAGGTGAACAGCGTTTCGCCACCGATGGCGTACCCATCGATCAGTACTTGCGCGCGGTCGGAGGTCAGCCAGTCTTCCAGAACAATGGCAGCGTCGGCCTTTGCGTGAGAGTGCAGATCGGGGTTCACGGGAATATAGGCATATTGGTTGAACAGCACCGGATCACCCGCAAAAAGTAACGACAGACCCGCCTTGTTGCCAAAATTCAGCCAACTCGCGCGGTCTGCCAGGATATAGGCATCCATCGCCGCTGCGGTATTGAGCGCAGCCCCCATCCCTGCCCCAACCGGGCGATACCAGTTGCCACCCCGGGTGACACCGGCTGCATCCCAGAGCGACAATTCTTTCTTATGTGTGCCGCTATCGTCGCCACGGCTGACAAAAGCGGCCTCGTTTCTGGCTATCCGGGTCAAGGCATCACGCGCAGATGTGCTATCGGCAATGGTCGCAGGGTCGCCTGCGGGACCGATCAACACGAAATCATTATACATGATCTCGCGCCGATGCGTACCGTAGCCATTATCAACAAAAGTCTCCTCAGCCTCGCGTGAATGCACAAGGATCGCGTCCACATCACCCGCCTCGCCCAATCGCAGGGCTTGGCCGGTGCCGACGACAAGCAGTTGTACGGTGAGCCCGGTGTCTTCCGCAATCATAGGCAACAGGACGTCCGACAGGCCGGAATTGTGGAATGATGTGGTCACCGCCAGTTTCATCGTCTCCCCGGTCGCGGGGAGACCGATCATCAACAAAAAAACCAACAGACGCATCATTCCACGATATCTCCCTGAAGAAGCGCCATTGCTTCGCGCGTTTTGGGCCCTGCGAAGAAATCCTGCGCAGTTGCACGTTCGATAATCTTGCCATGCATGAGGAAGACCACATCATCGGCCAACCGTCTGGCCTGACCGATGTCATGGGTCGCCATCACAACCCGCGTGCCTTGCGCCTGCGCCTCTTTCAAGATCACCTCAATCTCGCGCGTGGCACGCCCGTCGAGGTTCGCGCACGGTTCATCCAGAAACAGGATGTTGGGTGCGCGAATCAAGGCACGCGCCAGCGCCAGTTTCTGTTTCTCACCGCCCGAAAGCTGCGGTGCAAGCTGATCAAGCACATCGCCCAAACCGACGCGTGTCCCCCAATGGGTGGCCTGCGTCTGTGCCTCTTTCTTCGGCATGCCCCGCAAGGTCAATGGATAGGCCAGATTATCACGGACGGACCGGCGCAGCATGATCGGTGCCTGAAACACAAATGCCTGCCGGGTTTGTGTCTCGGCCAGCGGCACCTGCCAGGCGATGTGACCTGCCGACAACCGCTCCAGTCCATGTAAGGCGCGCAGGAGCTTGGTCTTTCCCGCCCCGTTCGGGCCCATAATGATAGTAATCCCGGTCGCCGAAATCTCTAGGTCAATGGGTCCCAGTAAGGCCTTACCGCGCCGTTTGACCATGGCACCTGTCATATGCAACGGCAGGATCAGGGTCACCATTTTCCCTCGCTCTCTGTCTGGCCAATCGCGTGGATCGTCAGATTCACCGCCACGGCGAGACCGATCAAAACAAAGCCAAGGCCGAGTGCGAGGGCAAAATCCCCCTTGCCGGTTTCTAGCGCAATCGCCGTGGTCAGCACACGGGTGGCATTGTCGATATTGCCACCCACGATCATGATTGCGCCAACCTCGCCAATCGCCCGTCCAAACCCGGCAAGGGACGCGGTGATCAGCGCACGCCGTCCATCCCAGAGCAGCGTCTTGATCCGCTGCCAACGCGTGGTGGAAAGCGATATCAGCAGATCATGATAGTCTGCCCAGATATCGCGGATCGCCTGATGCGCGATTGATGCGATGAGCGGGGTGATAATGATCACCTGCGCGATGATCATGGCGGTGGGCGTGAAAAGCAGGCCAAAGACACCAAAAGGGCCCGCGCGCGAAAGCAGCAGATAAACGATCAACCCGACAACAACCGGTGGCAGCCCCATCAGCGCGTTGAGCAGTGCAATGGTGGCGCGCCGGTGCCGGAACCTGCGGATGGCCAACCACGCGCCAAACGGCAGCCCGATGGCAGAGGCGATGACAACCGCCGTCAGAGTGACCTGCAAGGACCGCAGCGTGATCTGTACCAGATCCGCGTCCAGCGTGATCACCAGCCAGAAACCGGCGACAAGCCCCCCCCAGATTTCACCCATATGCGCATCCCCGTTACTGCGCATATGGTTTCACGCGCCGGTCAGCCCTTCAATGCGGAATCCGACGCATTGGCCTTGGTTTGGCGCACTGACAGGCTGGCCCGAATGAAAGTTGCGATGAAAATCCCGGTCATCACCAGAATCACAGTTGGCGCCGGTGCGCTGTCGAGAAAGAAGCTCGCGTAGACGCCGACAAAGCCAGAGACCAGCGTGACCCCCACCGCGACCGGTAGCATCAGCCCAAAGCGCTTGGTGACAAGAAAAGCAATAGCGCCGGGGGCGATCAGCAATCCAATGGACAGGATAATCCCCACGGCTGAGAGTGTCGCAACGATCGTCAGCGAAATCAGTGCCAGCAGCCCGTAATGGAGCCAGCCCACCCGTAGGCCGACCGCCTGCGCCTGTACGGCATCGAAAGCATGCAGCATGAAGTCACGCTGTTTGGCGATGATAACAGACGCAACCAGCGCAGCGATGGCCCCAGCGGTCCACAGATCCTGCGTGCTGACCCCCAGCATGTTGCCAAAGAGAATATGATCAAGATGCACATCCGTCGTGATCTTGGTATAAAGCACCAACCCGAACCCGAACATGCCAGAAAAGACGATCCCCATAATCGTGTCCTGTTTCACCCGACTATTGCCCGCCAAAAACCCCGTCGCCAGCGCACAGATCATACCAGCCACAAAGGCGCCGATGATCAGCGGGATGTTCAGCAGGAACGCAATCACGATCCCCGGTAGAACCGCATGGCTGATCGCGTCGCCCATCAGCGACCAGCCTTTAAGGACCAGATAACAGGACAAAAGGCTCGTCGGCACGGCAATAATCGTCATCATCAGGAAGGCGTTGTTCATGAAGGCGAAACGGAACGGGAAGAAAAGCGTTTCCATCATGATGCCACAGCCTGTGATGCCCGGCGGCGCGCGGCCAGATAACCATGCTTGGGCGCAAAGAAGAAGGCGGCCAGGAAGATCAGTGTTTGCAGGCTGACGATGATCCCACCGGTTGCGCCATCGGCAAAATAGCTCAGGTAAGCACCGACAAAACTGGTTGTCGCGCCGATGCCGACACTCAACACCAGCAGGCGGGGAAAACGGTCGGTCAGCAGATAGGCGGTCGCACCCGGTGTCACGACCATCGCGAT
>BCQL01000026.1_pt1 | contig 17828 bp, 13 predicted proteins | sample 1008151 | NCBI WGS metagenome assembly BCQL01 (sample SAMD00035459, study PRJDB4067) | museum specimen metagenome | biome: marine biome; feature: sea shore; material: organic material | host: Otohimella japonica | place: Japan:Kanagawa | collected 1927
AAGATACTCGGCGTTGTTGTTTAACCAAATCCAGTTCAGCCTGGGTAATACCTTTAGCTAACAATTGTTTAATGGTTTGCTCGGTGAAATTTTCACCCTTTCTGATACGCAAGCCCATTTTCCAGCTGCGAAGTTGTAACTTGGCTGTATCAAAATATTTATTTGTTAAACTTGTGATATTTTGTGGTGTTGAATCACTCATTCCGTTAAGTAATTTAACAAGCAAATCATTGTGTTGCGACTGCATAAACAGCTTAAGTTCAATCTCTGCGTCCATTGACTTTCTACTCATCTTGTCATTAAATCTTCATCAATGCGTCATAATAAATTCACAATGTCACATTTCTGTCATAAAAATCCCTTAGGATTGCGCAACTCAGTTCTATATACTGAGCCGTATTAACTGTAGATTAAATTAAAAACACAGTTTCATTATGCGGACGCTTGAGGTAACATGCGCCCGTTTTTCCAACATTGGAATCATTAAATAGGTTAACCGCAATGCCAGTAAACTCTATTTTAGGTGTGTTTGCAAAATCACCCCTTAAACCATTAGAACAGCATATAGATAAAGTGCATGAATGTGCATCTTTACTCGTACCATTCTTTGAAGCAACCACTGCTGGAGATTGGGATAAAGCTGTAAGTGTTCGTAAGCAAATTAGCTTATTAGAAAATGACGCTGACGCGCTAAAGCGTGAAATCCGTCTCACCCTTCCTAGTGGGTTGTTTATGCCAGTTGAGCGTACTGACTTGCTTGAGTTGTTAACTCAGCAAGACAAAATTGCCAACAAAGCTAAAGACATCTCAGGCCGTATTATCGGTCGCCAATTAGTGTTCCCTCAACCAGTTCAAGCACCGTTTAATGCTTACCTCAAACGTTGTTTAGATGCTGTCTCTCTTGCTAAGCAAGCAATTAACGAACTCGATGACCTTCTTGAAACAGGTTTCCGTGGTCGTGAAGTCGAATTAGTAGCCAAGATGATCAATGAATTAGATCTAATTGAAGCTGATTCTGATGATTTGCAGATCCAAGTACGTCGTTTACTACTAAGCTTGGAAGCAGATTTGAATCCTGTCGATGTCATGTTTATGTACAAGATCATCGAATGGGTTGGAGGCTTGGCTGATCTAGCTGAGCGTGTAGGCTCTCGCCTAGAGCTAATGTTAGCTCGCAGTTCATAACTAAAAAAGTTATCAAGGAAACAACATGGTTGATGTATTAGTCACCAATGGCCCAATGCTAATTGGTATTGCGGCTGTATTTGGATTTTTGATGGCATGGGGTATTGGCGCGAATGACGTTGCTAATGCTATGGGTACCTCAGTAGGTTCCAACGCCATCACAATCAAACAAGCAATTATTATTGCAATGATCTTCGAGTTCGCTGGGGCTTATTTAGCCGGTGGCGAAGTTACCAGTACTATCCGTAAAGGGATTATTGACGCTAGCTTCTTCGTCGATTCACCAGAACTTCTGGTTTACGGCATGATCGGCGCACTACTCGCTGCGGGTCTATGGTTAGTTGCGGCATCAGCATTAGGCTGGCCAGTATCAACAACTCACTCAATTGTTGGTGCGATTGTTGGTTTCGCTGCAGTAGGTGTAGGTACTGAAGCGGTTGAATGGGGTAAAGTTGTTGGCATTATCGGTTCATGGGTGGTCACACCTGCGATTTCCGGCTTTATTGCTTTCATGATTTTCCAAAGTGTTCAAAAGTTAATTTTTAATACTGACGACCCTTTAGCTAATGCAAGACGTTACGTTCCTTTCTATATGGCACTTGCTGGCTTCGTTATGTCACTTGTTACCATTACTAAAGGTCTAAAACATGTTGGTCTACACTTCTCAACCGTTGAAGCGTACGGCTTAGCAATTGCTGTTGCTATTGGTGTTGGTATTTTCGGTAAAGTCGCTATTGGTCGCTTAAACATGAGCACTGATATTAATCGTCAAACTGAATATGCAAACGTTGAAAAAGTCTTCGCAATCTTAATGGTTGTTACAGCATGTTGTATGGCGTTTGCTCATGGTTCAAATGACGTTGCTAACGCAATTGGCCCATTAGCTGCAGTTGTATCTGTAGTTAACAGTGGCGGTGCAATTGAATCGAAAGCAGCACTTGCATGGTGGATTCTTCCTTTAGGTGCTATCGGTATCGTAATGGGTCTAGCTATCTTTGGTAAGCGTGTCATGCAGACCATTGGTAAAAACATTACTCATCTGACTCCAAGCCGTGGTTTTGCCGCTGAATTAGCTGCTGCATCAACCGTGGTAATTGCTTCTGGTACTGGTTTACCCATTTCAACAACTCAAACATTAGTTGGTGCGGTATTAGGTGTGGGTATGGCACGTGGTATTGCTGCAATTAATATCGGTGTAGTTCGTAACATCGTTATTTCTTGGGTAGTAACGTTACCAGCCGGCGCTGCATTATCTATCTTGTTCTTCTTCACCATCAAAGGTGTATTCAGCTAAGATTGCTGAGATAGATAGCCAAAATAAAGCCAGTCCTTGTGACTGGCTTTTTATTGCCTAAAACAAACCGAACAGATGATGGAGCATAAAAAAATCCACCCAGTTATTAATTGATGACACTTTTGCAGCAATTTTCACGTAAAAGTCGTCAAAAAATCAGTAATCCCGCTTATTTAAATAAGACTTTGCGGTTCTTCCTTGCAATCAAGACAGTAAATAAATAGCATGACGGATAGTTCTAATGGTATGGAAAAATAACGTGTTCAGAATGCTTACAATAGTAGCTTTGCTACTGCTCTCAAAAGGTTTAATGGCTCAGACGCATTACATTACTGACGATGTGTTTATTTACATCCACGGTGGTCCAGGTACCCAATATCGTATTTTAGGCAGCATTGAGGCTGGTCAAACGATTACCTTATTAAATGAAACTCAAAATGAATACAGTAAAATTCGTGATCATAAAAATCGTGAAGGCTGGGTAAAGTCTGATTTAATTGAAACAGGAACGAGTTTACGGAATCGCTTACCGCTACTAGAAGCTGAGTTAGCAAAAACTAAAACCACCTTATCTCAACTTGATCAAAGTTCAGAGTCTGTTGCTCAGGAGCTGACATCAGCTAACAATCAGATTGCTTCTTTACAGTCTGAATTATCAAGAGTGACTAATGAGCGTGATAGCAGTAATCAACAACTGCAATCAATGAAAGATAACGCCCAGTCAAAGATGTGGCAGCAAGGTGCAATGATTGCCGGTTTAGGCGCCTTGATTGGTATTATCTTGGTTTACTTGCCAAGACCACAACGCAAACAAAAAAGCCGCTGGATGTAAGTTTTAACGGCTAAATGAAATCTATTGCTCCAGGCTTGTATTACGACAAGCGGCTCGACTAGATTCCATCAACGATTAAACCAGTGCTTGCACTGGTTTTTTTATTTGTAGACAGCATGAGGCTTTTGTATTGCTTATTGTCTCCTGCTTGTCTCTGGTAAATTTCTATTAAAAATAGTTATCTTGAAACTTTCCACCTTACATTTTACTACCATTAATCCTGATCAACGGGTTGTACGACCAAAGTCCTCTGTACCAAAACATGCTATCGGGTGATAGTAACTAACACGCTAAAAAGCCGTAAAGAAACGAGCTTTGATATTTTTCAACGCAAAGTAATTGATTGTCTTTTAACGTGTTTATAGCAGGCATCAATGAACTCAACTCTGATGCATTTACCTAAAAATGTTGATGGGATCTTAGCCATTATCATCCAAATTATTGAGCATAAAACAGTCGACACTTTTATTTACAATCACATTTCTTTGCAAACATTGCTCAATGTCACATTTTAATATTATAATCGCCTCGATTTTCGTACATTGTATACAAAATAAAAAATATCATAATAAAACAACTTGTTTACATCAGGTAGTAAACAGCTAAAGACGGAATGAAAATTATGTTTAAAGCTAGTGAAGTACTAAACGGCCATTACGACAATGCCAGCCTAGATGAGCTATTCTCAGCCATAACAAATAATTACATCGTTGATGAAGAGCAATATCTAACTGAACTCTTGAAGTTAGTACCGTCATCTGACACCGATATTAAACAAGTGACGGATCGAGCCCATGAATTAGTCACTAAAGTTCGTCAGTACGAAAAGAAAGGCTTAATGGTAGGCATTGATGCCTTTTTGCAGCAATACAGTTTAGAAACACAAGAAGGCATTATTTTAATGTGTCTTGCTGAAGCATTGTTGCGTATTCCTGATGCGGCGACTGCCGATGCGTTAATTGAAGATAAGCTTTCTGGTGCTAAGTGGGATTTACACCTTAAGAAAAGCGATTCATTGTTAGTCAATGCATCCACCTGGGGATTAATGCTTACAGGTAAAATCGTTAAGCTCGATAAGAATATTGATGGTAAGCCAAGCAGTTTATTAAATCGACTCATCAATCGCGCAGGTGAACCTGTTATTCGTCAAGCCATGAATGCCGCAATGAAAATCATGGGTAAGCAATTTGTTTTAGGGCAAACCGTTCAAGAGGGCCTTAAAAACAGCACAGCTAAACGTCAACAAGGCTATACCCACAGCTACGACATGTTAGGTGAAGCCGCATTCACAGCTACAGATGCACAAAAATATTATCTCGACTACAGCAATGCCATTCGTCAATTAGGCGCTCAGTCGTATGAAGAATCAAATACACCTTTACCGACTATTTCGATCAAGCTTTCAGCTCTTCATCCGCGATATGAAGTCGCCAACGAGGATAGAGTACTAAGCGAGCTTTATGACACTGTGATTAAACTTTGTGTTCAAGCGCGTGAGCTAAATATCGGTATTTCTATCGATGCAGAAGAAATGGATCGCTTAGAGTTATCGTTAAAGCTATTTAAAAAGCTGTATAACGCTGAAGAAATTAAAGGATGGGGATTATTAGGTATTGTCGTCCAGGCTTACTCTAAGCGTGCTCTGCCCGTTCTATGTTGGTTGACGAAGCTTTCTCGTGAGCAAGGAGATGAAATCCCATTACGTCTAGTAAAAGGCGCTTACTGGGATAGTGAATTAAAATGGGCTCAACAAGCTGGCGATGGCGGTTACCCACTATTTACCCGTAAAGCAGGTACTGATGTGTCATACCTTGCCTGTGCAAGATACTTGTTATCAGAAGCCACTCGTGGGGCTATTTACCCACAGTTTGCCACTCATAATGCACAAACTGTTGCCAGTATCAGTGCAATGGCCGGTGATAGAAACTATGAATATCAGCGTTTACATGGCATGGGCGAAGAGCTTTATGACACCATGCTCGCTGAAGCTGGCGCTAAAGCTGTCAGAATTTATGCACCGATCGGTGCGCATAAAGATCTCTTACCATACTTAGTCAGAAGACTACTTGAAAATGGTGCCAACACTTCTTTTGTGCATAAATTAGTTGACCCTAAAACCCCTATTGACAGCTTAGTGGTTCACCCTGTTATCACACTCAAATCCTATAAAACTTTAGCCAATAATAAAATCGTCTTGCCGGAAGATATCTTCGGCGAAGAACGTAAAAACTCTAAAGGACTCAACATGAATATCATCTCCGAATCCGAGCCATTTTTCGCAGGAATTGAAAAATTTAGCCAAACTCAATGGCAAGCTGGCCCATTAGTTAATGGCGAGACGCTAACGGGTGAAACGATTAATGTTGTCAGTCCTTTTGATACTAACCAAGCTGTTGGTAAAGTGGCCTTTGCAAATAACCAAGCCGTTGAATTAGCACTAAGCTCTGCTCAAGCATCGTTCCACAGCTGGAGCCACACTCCAGTTGAAGAACGTGCCAACGCTCTTCAAAAACTGGCGGATTTGCTCGAAGAAAATCGTGAAGAGTTAATCGCACTTTGTACCCGCGAAGCGGGAAAAAGTATTCAAGATGGGATTGATGAAGTCCGTGAAGCCGTCGATTTTTGTCGCTACTACGCCATTCAAGCTAAAAAAATGATGGCTAAACCAGAACTACTCCCTGGCCCAACGGGTGAGCTAAATGAATTATTCATTCAAGGACGTGGGATTTTTGTTTGTATTAGCCCATGGAACTTCCCTTTAGCGATTTTCTTAGGCCAAGTAACAGCTGCACTTGCTGCAGGTAACACTGTAGTTGCAAAACCAGCTGAACAAACATCAATTGTCGGCTATCGCGCAGTACAACTGGCTCACGAAGCGGGTATTCCGACTGATGTTTTACAATTCTTACCGGGTACAGGCGCAACGGTAGGCGCAGCAATTACCTCTGATGAACGTATTGGTGGTGTGTGTTTTACAGGGTCAACAGGCACTGCAAAATTAATTAATCGTACTTTAGCAAATCGTGAAGGCGCAATTATTCCATTAATTGCTGAAACTGGTGGCCAAAATGCCATGATTGTCGATTCTACTTCACAGGCTGAGCAAGTGGTTGCTGATGTTGTTGCTTCATCATTTACCAGTGCCGGACAACGATGCTCAGCGTTACGAGTGCTGTTCTTACAAGAAGATATTGCCGACCGTGTGCTTGATGTCATGCAAGGGGCAATGGAAGAGCTCAGTATTGGTAACCCTAGTTCAGTTAAAACCGATGTAGGGCCTGTGATTGATGCAACAGCTCAAGCTAACCTCAATGCGCATATTGATCATATCAGCCAAGTGGGCAAATTGATTAAGAAAAATCAACTTCCTGAAGGCACAGAAAATGGTTACTTTGTTGCACCAACAGCGGTTGAAATTGATTCAATCAAAGTGCTTGATAAAGAACATTTTGGACCAATACTGCACGTTATACGTTACAAGGCTGCCAACCTTGCAAAGGTAATTAATGAAATTAATAGCACAGGGTTTGGGTTAACCTTAGGGATCCACAGCCGTAACGAAAGCCATGCACTTAATCTAGCGGATAAAGTTGATGTGGGTAATGTGTATATCAACCGTAACCAGATTGGCGCTGTCGTCGGTGTACAACCTTTTGGTGGCCAAGGTTTATCTGGTACTGGCCCTAAAGCAGGCGGGCCGCATTACCTTACTCGCTTTATCACTGAGAAAACACGTACTAATAACATTACTGCCATTGGCGGTAATGCGACATTACTGTCTTTAGGCGATGCGGATTAACCTTATCCAAAGATAAGGTTGACTGTCTAAGCCTTCATTTAAAAGCTCGCCACAGTGCGAGCTTTTTTTTGCCTACGAATTTATGTTCAAAATAGCATCGCCACGCTGAGTTTTTGCACTCAATTGTTAACCCAATTAAACAAAACATAATGAACAATGTAAAAGTCGCCAGAGAAGCAAAGAAGTCTAGACGTCTAGATTGACACTAATTTATAGATCTCCTATGCTTGCCAGAACTTAAGAAGTCATCATAATACTGATTATTAATACAGAGCTTGCTAAAGTAGCTTTGAACTTCGAAAGACTAGAACACTGCACTTTTGACACTAAATAAACAATAAGAGAGACAACCTTGACGACACAACAAACAACAACGAGCCCAGCCTCCTTTATTGCTTTATTGCCTCTATTTGCTTTTCTTGCATTATTTATTGGCGCGGGCGTTTACTTTCAAAGCCAAGGTGTAGACTTTGCGTTTTATCAACTACCAAGTGTAATCGCCATTTTACCAGCGATTATTCTGGCGCTTCTGCTTTCTAAGCAGAAACTAAACCAATCTATTGATACCTTTATTGCGGGTATCGGCCATAGCAATATCATTGCAATGTGTCTTATTTATTTGCTTGCTGGCGCATTCGCCTCTGTTGCAAAAGCAACGGGCGGCGTTGATGCAACTGTTGCTTTGGGACTGTCAATGATCCCATCTAGCATGTTGCTACCTGGCTTTTTTGTTATCGCCGCCTTTATTGCTACTGCAATGGGTACATCAATGGGCACCATTGCCGCCGTTGCACCTATTGCTTTAGGCGTTGCCGACCAAGCCCAAATTGATTATGCCTTAATGGCGGGTGCTGTTATGTCTGGCGCATTATTTGGTGATAACTTATCGATTATTTCTGACACTACAATTGCTGCAACTCGCACTCAGGGTTGTGAGATGAAAGATAAGTTCCGTGAAAACTTAATCTTTGCCTTGCCTGCATCGATAATTACATTGGTTTTATTTGCTTTTGCAGGCCAAGGACAAGCAGAAGTTGCGCCACAAGAAATCGACTTAATCAATGTCATTCCTTACTTAACTATCTTATTTTTAGCTGTCGCAGGCGTAAACGTCTTCGTCGTGCTAACTGTCGGTATATTGCTTGCTGGTGCAACTGGACTGTTTATTGCCGATTACAGTGTTATCCAGTTCGGTCAAGATATCTATGCTGGTTTTACTAACATGCAAGAAATCTTCATTCTTTCAATGTTAGTTGGTGGTTTAGCTGCGTTAATGCAACAACAAGGTGGCTTGAAGTTTGTTAGCGAGAAAATCGAAGCACTGATTAAACGTTTCTCAAAGGCAAAAGGCGGCACTTCAACCCGCGCGGCAGAATTAGGGATGGCAAGTATTGTTGCAGCAACCAACACCTGTGTAGCTAACAATACCGTATCGATTGTTGTCGCCAGTGATATTGCTAAAGAGCTTGCACAAAAGCATGGTGTTGCGCCTAAACGTGCAGCAAGTGTACTGGATATCTTTGCTTGTATTATTCAAGGCCTAATTCCACATGGCGCTCAAGCACTACTAATAGCATCGACGTTTGCCATTAGTCCACTTGCTGCAATTTCAAATGCTTGGTACTGCATGATCTTAGCCGTTGTTGCTATCGCTATTGTAATTTTGCGTAAGCGAGCTTAATCAAAACTATCTAATACACGTCAACAATACATCTTTAAAGCCTGATATCGCTGCCGCAACGCTGGAGCAATATCAGGTTTTTTTCGTTATTTTTGCTGATTAAAACACGTAAACAGTGATATTCTGAGTTAAACATTTAGTTAACAATGGCCCCATGTCTAGCTCAATCGAATCAAATAAACATTACGACCTTCATTTAATGATTATTTTCATGTCGTTAGCGACGGCTGTGATCAGTGGACTAGGAATTGGAACCGCATTAATCGCTGAAGTGGCACGATTGGGCGTCAGTCCGTTAAGTATACGTGCAGACACCTTGGGCGATTATATGACCTCCCCTTTAGCAATCGTTTATAATATGGGCTTGGTCATTGGTGGCGCTTGCTTAATGCTATCTATGTTAGCTCGCTATTATGTTTTTGAGGACTTTTATAGCCGTACAATCACCGTAACCGGGGCGACATTAGGCGTGCTCATTGTGTTAATTGGTATCTTTCCGATCAACTTTTTAGAACAACATCGGTTCTTTTCTACCGGATATTTGATTTGCACCTTTGTGCTACACAGCTTTTGTTTTATTGATTATTTCCGCAAGAATAGCTCTCTTTCCGCTTCCTTATTCGCTTTCAATATCATCGGCCTGATTTTTTCAGTCGCACTGATGTATTTACTGAATTGGTCTACATTGGATTTTGACCCATGCTCTCATAAGGCTCACGAAATTTGTTGGGTCTCACTGGTCATGTGGGTGCTCACTCAAGCCAATATTTTATGGTGTGTACTGCTTGGATTAACTATGCGAAAAATGATAAAAACTCAGCAGCGCCAGCTCTCGACACTGACCTTTGCGAGTAACTAGCCTTGCCAGTAAACATGCGTTTAGAACAATATCTAGCTCATTGCGGCGTCAGTTCACGTCGTCAGGCCCAGCGCCTCATTGCGGCAGGAAGAGTGACATTTAATGGTCAATTAGCTAGCCCTCTTGATAGGGTCAATGCCAACGCTATCAATCCGAATATTTTATTAGACGGCGCCCCTATCGCTCCCATCGAAACCAAGCAATATTGGTTGTACCATAAACCGGTTGGTATTGATTGTCGTTTATTACCCGATTTACCTTCCAGCCTGATTCATATTCTACCAGCAGCCCCTAGACTGTATCCTGCTGGACGTTTAGATAAGGATTCCCGTGGTTTGTTATTGCTGACTAATGATGGTGAGCTTACCCATAAATTAATGCACCCAGACTATGGGCATCAAAAAGTGTATTTGGTTACTGTAGATCGAGACTTTTCAGCTGAATTTATTGAAAAAATGGCAAAAGGGGTGAGCTACAAAGACGTCACTACTAAACCATGCGATGTAGAAGCAGTTTCGAGCAACCAATTTAAAATCACACTGACTCAAGGGCTGAATCGTCAGATCCGAAGAATGACTAAGGCCTTAGGTTATACTGTCATTGATTTGGTCAGATTAAGCATGATGAATTGTGAATTATTAGACTTGCCAGAAAAACAAATGCGGCCATTAGAGGCCGCAGAAATTAGCTTATTAAGGCATCAACTTAAGCTGTAGATGCCTGTTAAATAAGACTTGCTTAATGGACGATTTCCATCTCTTCCAATAAGTTTTCAGCATTATCTAAGTACTTCATCACCCATAGCATGTAGCGGCTATCAACTTGAATTGAGCGATTAGTTTGTGGGTCGTAGCCCCAGTCGCCAATAATTGATTCATACACACCATCAAATAACAGACCGACTAATTCAGCACGGCCATTTAGTGTTGGAGAGCCAGAGTTACCGCCTGTGGTGTCAAGCGTCGATAAGAAGTTAACCGGAACAGAATCTAACGATTTAACGTAGTAATCGCCATATTGTTTGTTTTTGATTAGCTCAAGCTGTTTAGCTGGCGCATCAAACGGATCTGCACCAGTGTCTTTAGCAAGGATACCTTCTAAGCGAGTAAATGGCACTGCAACTAGTCCATCTTGTGGGCTGTAACCTTTCACATTACCTACAGTCACACGTAAACTTGAGTTAGCATCAGCATATACTGGCTTACCTAACTCTTTATTGTACGCGATAATTGCATCCATATATTGAGGGCGCACCTTCATTAAATCACCAGCAAGTTGTTTACGTGCCTTTTCTTGCTTCATTCTTTCATCATAAGTGCTAACAGCATATTGAATAAACGGATCTTTTGACTTTTTAAACTCAGCAACAGACTTATCCATCCACGCCAATCGAACCGCTTTATCTGAAAGTTCAGTTTTGGCATACATCTTATCAAGGGTCTTGCTCAATTTAGCGTTATCGGCACTTTTACCAATAGCGAATGCTTTATCAAATGCTGGTAAGCGATCAGCTTGAGGTAATGCTGCGTAACGGCTCATTAAGTCTAATAACATCGCTTTATCAACACTGGCAGCATATCGACGCTCAATACGCTCCATACCAGAAGTAAAGCGAGTCATATCTCGCTCTTGATACCCAGGTTCACGATCCATATCAGCCAGCGTTTTCTCGTTCGCTAAGCGATATAAACGTTCAGCTGTCGACATCATTGAACTGTAACCCATATAGCTCATGATTAAATCGCGCTCTTGCTGTTGCTGGCTTTGCTTAATTAGCTTATCCAGTTGTGCTAAGACTTCGCCATATTGTGATTTACGCTTACTGTCAGCTTTTATCCACTGCGACAGTTTTAGCTCTAGCGCTTTACGATCATCAAGCATGGTCGACTTGCCATAAAACTCAATCATTGAGGTAAAGTTTTTCGCATAGTTAGCTAACCCAGCGATAGCACTCTCATACTTAATTCGTTCATCACTGCCTTCTGGCGCGGTCTCTTTGATGATTTCAATTAGGCGCTCACGAAGTACTTTCCCTTCTGGGTAAGCCCATTCAAATTGGTTTTCAACTTCATTAGCTGTGCGGTAACGATTAGTGCGACCTGGATAACCAGCAACCATTACAAAATCACCGTCACTAACCCCTTTAGCAGAGACTTTTAAAAAGCTTTTAGGCTCGTATGGAACGTTATCCTTGCTAAAGTCAGCAGGCTTACCGTCTTTACCTACGTATGCGCGATAAAAAGAGTAATCTCCCGTGTGGCGAGGCCACATCCAATTATCGATATCACCACCATATTTACCAACACTACCCGCTGGATTATAGGTTAACCGAACATCACGAATCTCCATTTGTTTCACAAGGTAATACTCTAGACCACCATGAAAACTATAAACTTTACAACGATATCCATCTTCAGCTTCACATTCAGCAACTAATGCTTTTTCTTGTTGCTCGATACCTTTATAGAACTCATTACCGACTTTATTCATTTGACCTGACTTCACTCTATCAGTCACATCAGTTACCGCCTCGGTAACATAAATTCGTGAACCAGGGGTTGCTGGCAATTCCTCTGCGTAAGTTTTCGCTAAGAAGCCTTCTTTTAACAGGTTTTTTTCAGGGGTAGAGTTGTATTGAATTGAGCCATACGCACAATGGTGATTGGTTACAACCAAGCCTTTAGGAGACACAAATGATGCTGTACAACCACCAAGGCTTATCACAGCATTCATTGGAAATTCCGTTAACTTAGAGATTGATTTTGCATCAATTTCTAACCCTTTTGCTTTAAGTTCATCAGCCATTGCTGGTAATTGATAAGGTTGCCACATCCCCTCATCAGCTTGTGCAGAAAAAGATGCCAAGATTGCGGCACTTAATAACCATTTTTTCATGTTGTTAATTCCATTTGATTCACAATAGTGAGTGTGTTGTTTGTTATACCTATTTAATAGCAAAAAGATGAACAAAAGCAGACCACTAAACTTACTTTTAGGCCAATAAAAAAGTCAGGCATATAGCCTGACTTTATCATATTGAAACAAAGGAATAATAGCCTTAGACAAACTCAGTTACATTCCTTTCTAAAAAACGTTAACTGACGTTTACATTTTAGCCCAGTGCGACCATTAATTGCGCTAGCACAATCATCACACCTAAGAGCCCTGTTACGCCCAGCGCAAGATTTCCACCAGCGACTTCATAGCCACCCATTTGCGCTTTACGTTGCTTCAATGCCATTGCAATTGGCAAGAATATGATCATGACAACTAGCGGTATAGCCGCAAAACCCAACACTTGGAAGAACCCATCAGGATAGTAAAGCGCACATAACAATGGTGGAACAAACGTGATTAACCATGTTTTAGCTCGGCCTGCTTTATCATCTCTTGCACGAGTTAATTCAGCCACATAATCAAACAAACTCATGGTCACACCCAAAAATGATGTAATCAACGCAAGGTTAGCAAATAAGTCGATAAACTGACTTACGATAGCTGACTGAGCAACACCTTGAAGCGCATTAACAAGATCAGGTAAAGAACCAGCAAAACCATGAACGGTTTCCCCACCTAAAGTACCCAGCGTCACAAGTAGCCACAATATGTAGCAAAACAGCGGTATTGTAGAACCAATCAGCAATATTTTACGTAACGATACCGCATCGCCATCTAGGTATCTAACGATCGTTGCAATACACACATGGAAACCAAATGAGGTAAATACCACAGGTATGGCAGCTAACCACAGTTGATCCAATTTATCGCCTTCAGCGACATTGGCAGAGAAGTTAGTCAATGAAGCAACAATATTCACTTCTGGCAATAAAAAGGCAACCACAAGTACAAGCAACACCACCATAGCGGTGAATAAGACTCTTGAAACCTTATCAATCCAAGTCACGCCGATAGCAATAAAACCACCGAAGATTAAAGTAAATAGCAATACCGAGACTTGGTTATTTATATCCACACCTAATAACGGCTCTAAACGGGTTTCAAGTAATGAAGAACCGCCCATTAGATACACCATTGTCAACGCAAATAGCAGGCTTAAAAATGAAGCACCTTGAATTAACTGACCCACTTTGCCTAAGGTTTTACCCGTTATGCCGTGAACATTATCACCCACACCAGCGCGTAAATTAATCTCAAGCATGAGTAAAGAGGTATAAGCCGATAATCCCCAAATGACAACCAGTAACATAATCGCAGGCATAATCCCTAATGCTGCAGTCGCTAGCGGCAACGCTAGCATTCCTCCCCCAATTGCAGTACCTGCAACAATGGCTATTGAGCCAAGCATTTTTAAGTTCAAAACATGAGTCCCGTTTAATTTTTATTTATTGGTCGTTATTTGGCTAGATTGAAAGTGTGTATAACATTTCATCGAGCTGTTTTGACAGTATCAGATGCTTCTTGTAACAAGCAAGACACTTAGTTATATAAAGGCTTACAAGCCTGTTAATAAACAATTACGCAACATTAATTTAAAAACTTAAATGCAATAATATTGCAATGGTGTAGCATTACGCCGCTACAATCAATATTTACACTAAATCGGCATAAAAAGACAAGTGAAGCAACTAAGAGGAATGACGTTAAGGAATAGAACAATTAGGCTAACAGCTTAGAAATGAAAAATAAACGCAAAAAAGGGAAGGCATCTGCCTTCCCTTATATTTTGAACATAACACTCTGTTTAATACTATTTAAGCATTAACAAGATTAAAGAGCATGATTACGCTTCTAACAATGCTTTAATGCGTTGTCCGTAGTCAGCATCAGCTTTAGTGAAATGTGCCAGCATTTTTTGCTGAACATCTTGAGTCACTTGACCGAGTGTACCTGCAATCGTTTCCGCAAGGCGTTGTTTTTCTTCCTCACTGAAGATGCGATATAGATTACCTGCTTGAGTATAATCATCTTGGTCATAACGGCTGTATCTATCAGCTTCCCCATCAAGTCTTAGCGGTGGCTCAGCAAATTGGCTCGCATCTTGTAGGCCCGTGTCAACTGAATTTGGACCATAGTTAGGTGTTGCATCGCCGCCTGTTTGGTTACCGTTATAAGGGCATTGCGTTCCTGCCATCGCGCCGCCACGTTGATGGTGGTTAGCCTTCGCTGCATGCGGACAGTTAACTGGAAGTTGATTATAGTTGGCACCAATTCGATAACGCTGTGCATCTGCATAAGCAAATAAACGGGCTTGCAGCATCTTATCTGGAGACGCGCCCACACCTGGTACAAGGTTACTTGGTGCTAAAGCCACTTGCTCAACTTCTGCAAAGTAGTTTTCAGGTAAGCGATTAAGCTCAAGTTCACCAATTTCAATCAAAGGATAATCAGCATGTGGCCATACTTTTGTTAGATCAAATGGATTGATCGCATAAGTATTCGCTTCAGCTTCCGGCATAATCTGGACATTTACAGTCCATTTAGGGAAGTTTTTATCGTTAATTGCGGCAACCATATCACGCTGCGACGAATCAGGGTCAATCCCTTTTAATTTATCCGCTTGCTCGCCAGTTAAATTAACTACACCTTGTTGCGATTTAAAGTGGAACTTCACCCAGAAACGCTCACCTTTGGCATTCCAGAAAGAAAACGTATGCGAACCATAGCCGTGCATTTGGCGATAATTAGCCGGGATCCCACGGTCTGACATTAAAATTGTCACTTGATGCATTGCTTCTGGGTTTAATGACCAGAAATCCCACATGGCTTGTGGATCTTTTAGGTTTGTATGTGGGTTACGCTTTTGTGTATGAATAAAATCAGGGAATTTAATACCATCTCTTAAAAAGAAAGTTGGCGTATTGTTACCCACAATATCGTGATTACCTTGCTTGGTATAAAAACGTAAACCAAAGCCACGAGGATCGCGCTCTGCATCAGCAGATCCCATCTCACCGCCTACTGTTGAAAATCGAACAAATGTTTCAGTTTCTTTTCCAACGCCATTGAAGTGCTCAGCAATGGTGTAGTCACTTAAATCTTTGGTTAAGGTAAATTTACCGTAAACACCCGTTCCCTTAGCATGAACAATACGCTCTGGAATTCTTTCACGATTGAAATGAGCTAGTTTCTCAATTAAATGCCAGTCTTGGAGTAAAACGGGGCCTCGTTCTCCTGCTGTTAATGCATTTTGATCGTCAGCTATTGGTGCGCCACTTTGGCTAGTTAAATAATGTGAAGTAGTCATTCTCTATTTATTCCTTTTAGTTATCTTGTAGCCACATTTCAATTAAATCGTGGACGGTTGCCATGATGCTCTCTCCTGGCTCAGTATTTATTGCGATAAATCAATAATAGTGACAAAAGGCAATTAACTAAAACGATTAAATACGATAATAACAATAGAAAATAACGATTCATGATTAATATCTGATTTATATAGTAAAAGTGTGTAAATTAGTTTGTAATTGAGATTCATTCACATTAAAAAGGAAAGTTTTGATAAAAATAGCTGCGTTTTTCCTTCAATAGGCGCCTCTGAGCCGACAAAGAAAAACTTAAAATGAGCTAAGAAGATTACCGAAAATGATTCAGAAAAAATGCGATAGTTTAACTTAATAATCGCACTCAAATACCACGCAGTTTTCTGGTGTAATTTGACTGTAGAGTAATCTTTTGTGGTTTGAACTGTAGTTGGAACTATGGTTTAAACTAGCCAAGACGTTGGCTCAATAAAGAAAGCCTTTCCAGGTACTGAAAAGGCTTAAGCTTGTTTCAAATCAAAGGCGCAAGTAACACCACTACCAATGCCAAAAGAACGCTAGTTGATTCATCCTGTCTTATCAGGCCTTATCATTTGAAGCAGGTTCGGGCTCTCGATACAGTTTCACTAAGTAATAAATATCAATCAATACAATAAAAAAGTTCACTAATGCCACAGGTATAGCACTAATTGCGAGTCCGTAAGCGACAAACAAAGCTGCACCAATTAAATTCCACCAGCGAAGCTTTTTAATATTCGACATCATGAGTGAAATAGCCACCACTACAGATGCTAAATAACCCACCCACTCCCATATTGTTGCAGATTCCATTCATTAATCCTTAATTGTCTTTATTACTTCAGTGTAGCTAATCTTCATAAGTTATGCTGCTAGCCTGCCTTTCTTGCTACAACAGCAGCTGTCATTCGAGAAATACAGCACAACTCGCCTGCACTATTGGTTATAAGAACCTCCCAGACTGAGCTACGCTTGCCAATATGAACAGGTTTGGTTGTAGCAATCAGCTCACCTTTACGCGATGCTTTTAAATGATTGGCATTTATTTCTTGGCCCACACAATAAAAGTTCTCAAAATCGACAACAAAATTAGCAGCATAGCTTGCAACTGTTTCCGCCAATGCGACATTAGCTCCGCCATGAACAATACCTAAGGGATTGTGAACTGCAGGGTCTGCTGGCATCGTTGCAACCATATAATCATCACCAATTTCGGTAATTTTAATGCCTAACGTTTTCATTAAGGTGCCTTTACCATGGAGCCCACTGTCCATTTTGGCGCAATTCTCTAAGGTAACTTCTCTAAACCAAATACTCATCTTGTCATCCATATCAAAAAACTGTCTTCAGTCTACTGGCTCGCTTTTTAATATCAACGCTTTTACAGATAAAGTTTTTAACAACAAAAAGGGATGGCAAGCCATCCCTTTTTCTACAGTAATCTTACTGTTTAGTGTTGATTAAAATGCTGCAACAATTGGATCAGAACATAAGCTCGTTTCTGTTTCACAGATTTTATATGTCACTTCAGCTGGAGCATTAGTAAAGCGATCGCGATATCGGCCATCATTCGCTGTTGTCGCTACCATGACGTCATCACGATAAATCGCCACATTGTCACCAACTGCACCACTCCAAGTTAGATCAACTAAAGCACTACCTCGACGAGACTTCATTGTACGAGTCACCGCTGCATCAATTGAATAATCAAATACTTCTACATCCATAGATACAGTGTCAGATTGGTTTTCACTATCAGTTACAACCAACGAGACATTATAGATACCACCAGCAGCATACATGTATGCTGGAGATTCATCTGATGACATGCTGCCATCACCGAAGTCCCACTCATAACTAACGATATCATCGTTGATATCTGAACTTGTGTTCGTAAAGCTAACCATTAGCCCATCAACATCATATTCAAAACCGGCAA
>BCQL01000027.1_pt1 | contig 17652 bp, 13 predicted proteins | sample 1008151 | NCBI WGS metagenome assembly BCQL01 (sample SAMD00035459, study PRJDB4067) | museum specimen metagenome | biome: marine biome; feature: sea shore; material: organic material | host: Otohimella japonica | place: Japan:Kanagawa | collected 1927
GGAGGTGTAGGTTCAACATCAATTGGGGCAAGGCGCAAAGTAGCAACTTTATCTTCTGGTATTGGTGCAGTTTCAGCTAATGAGCTAAAAGAAAGACCCAACAAGACAATTACTGATAAAACGTTACGTGTTTTCATGGTCATTCTCCTTAAGCTTTGACAATCTTAACCGCACATTTCTTAAAGTCTGTTTGCTTTGACAATGGATCTGTCGCATCAAGCGTTACTTTATTAATGAGCTGGCTAGCATCAAACCAAGGAACAAACACTAAGCCCATTGGTGGCTTATTACGACCTCTGGTTTCAACACGAGTCTTAATCTCACCGCGGCGAGAAATCACTTTAACTTCATCACCTCGACGTAACCCACGCTTCTTAGCATCATCAGGGTGCATAAAACACACTGCATCAGGGAATGCTTTGTAAAGTTCAGGGACACGCTGAGTCATAGAGCCTGAATGCCAATGCTCTAGAACACGACCGGTCGATAGCCAAATATCAAACTCTTCATCTGGCATCTCTGGTGCGGGCTCATAAGGTAATGCAAAGATAATGGCTTTGCCATCAGGCTTACCATAAAACTCGAACCCTTTACCTGCCTTAACATAGGGATCCGCACCTTCACGATAACGCCATTTGGTTTCTTTGCCGTCAACAACAGGCCAACGTAAACCATGCTCTTCGTGATAACGATCAAAGTCAGCTAAATCATGTCCATGACCACGACCAAATTCAGCGTATTCTTCAAACAAGCCTTTTTGAACATAAAAACCAAAATGTTTTGCTTCATTGTTCATGTATTTAGGATCGGTATCGCTTAATGGGAACTTCTCAACATTGCCATTTTGGAACAAGACTTCGAACAATGTTTTACCCTTATATTGAGGGTTAGCAGCAAGCACGTCTTTTGACCATACTTCATCAGTCGTAAAGCGTTTTGAGAACTCCATTAACTGCCATAAGTCAGACATGGACTCACCTGGTGCTTGTACCATTTGATGCCAAAACTGAGTACGTCGTTCAGCGTTACCGTAAGCACCTTCTTTTTCAACCCACATCGCTGAAGGCAATATCAAATCAGCAGCTTGGGTTGTCACAGTTGGATAAGCATCCGATACAACGATGAAGTTTTCAGGATTACGATAACCTGGTAGCCCTTCCTCGTTCATGTTGGCTGCGGCCTGCATGTTGTTGTTCACTTGCACCCAGTAGCAATTTAAATCACCATCTTTAAGACGACGATTTTGCTCAACTGCGTGATAACCAGGTTTAGGCGGAATAATCCCGCTCGGAATATTCCAAATGTCTTCAGCAAGTTTACGATGCTTAGGATTTGTGACCACCATGTCAGCAGGTAAACGATGTGAGAAAGTACCTACTTCACGTGCTGTACCACACGCAGAAGGTTGACCAGTCAACGAGAAAGGACTGTTACCTGGGGTTGAAATTTTTCCGACCAGTAAGTGAATATTGTAGATTAAGTTATTACACCACACACCACGAGTATGTTGGTTAAAGCCCATGGTCCAGAATGATGTAACCTTCTTTTTAGGATCGGCATACAGCTCGGCAAGCTCAATCAACTTGTGCTCGGGCACACCGGATAGCTTACTGACACTTTCAACATCATAATCTGCAACAAACTTAGCAAACTCTGCAAAATCAATTGGAGTTGAATCACCTGCAGTATCGACGTTTTTAGCTTTCTTTTGCAGTGGATGAGATGCACGTAGACCATAACCAATATCCGTTTCACCTTTACGGAAATTAACGTGTTTATTGATAAAGTCTTGGTTCACTTTGCCGTTTTGAATAATGTAATTAGCAACAAAGTTAAGAATGGCCAAATCGGTTTGCGGAGTAAACACAATAGGCAAATCAGCTAAATCAAATGATCTATGCTCAAAGGTAGATAGAACAGCAACTTTCACATGGGGAGCGCTTAGACGTCTATCTGTCACACGAGTCCAGAGAATAGGATGCATCTCAGCCATGTTTGAGCCCCATAATACGAATGCATCAGCCGCTTCCATATCATCGTAACACCCCATTGGTTCATCAATACCAAAGGTACGCATGAAACCACCTACAGCTGATGCCATACAGTGACGCGCATTCGGGTCAATATTGTTTGAGCCAAAGCCAGCTTTCATAAGCTTAACTGCTGCGTAACCTTCCCAAACTGTCCACTGACCGGAACCGAACATGCCCACAGCGGTTGGCCCTTTAGCTTTAATGGTCTTTTTCCATTTTTCAGCCATGGTATCGAAAGCGGTATCCCAGCTTACTGGTGTGAACTCGCCATTCTTATCATATTGACCATTTGTCATACGCAGCATTGGAGTCTGCAGACGATCGCGGCCATACATAATTTTCGATAAGAAATAACCTTTAATACAGTTTAAGCCACGGTTAACTTCACTTTTAGCATCACCATGAGTAGCAACCACCTTACCGTCTCTAGTAGCAACAATGACTGAACAGCCCGTACCACAAAAACGACATGGCGCTTTATTCCACTCTAACTTTGTTTGCTCAGAACTCGTTATTAAATTACTTGCTGTCGCAGGTAAAGCCATTCCAGCAACGCCAGCAGCGGCAATCGCGGCATTGGCTTTCATAAACTCACGTCTGTTCATACTCATTCTTCACCCTCTTCTAGCTCTTCGCTTTGGTGATAAACCATAGTGGCACTTAACACACCAGGGATTGCGTTAATGGTCGAGATATCATCCATTAAAGAACGCTGAGTCGGCCCTTCAATTACCACGACAATTTTCATCTCATTGTTTACTGACAATTCAGCATTTTCCATCGCCATAATTTTTTGGCGAACTTCAGCCATTTGCTCTGGTTGAACTTGCACAATCAAACTGGTTACATGGATTTCTTTTTTGCTCATTAGCACTCATTCTCTATTATTTTTTGTTATTAATTAAAGACTAACCGGCACCTGGCGGGCCTGAAAGGATTTGACTAAACCAAATGGTAAAGCCAAGTGCACTGACTAAAAGTGCCGATAAAATAGGCGCTAAAAAAACCGTTAGGAAAATAAAGATTTTCAACTCTAAGCTTTTTTCGCTTTGTGGATCTGTACTCATGGAGCCTCCAGCAGAGGTTTCAAATGAAAGATATGTAACCTAGTTGTTACTGATCATGATTCGGAAGAATTTTATCTTTAATCAATGACTAAACTATATACTCACAAATTGGTAAAACGAATTTAAGTTGATCTAGATCATAAAATTCACCAAACATTGACCTGCATAGGTTTATATTGACCAAAATAATTAAACGGAAAGATGATGTTAGCGTTGTTAAATGCCAGTTTACGTTTTACACATTGTTTAGCACTTTAGTATATATAGCTGCTACACATAAAGTTATCAACTTGTTAATAGCATTTCGATGTAATTAAAATGACAGGTGAAAGGCATTCAGATAATGATATTTACATCACGTAAAAAAGATTTGAAGGTGCTTTAATCAGCATAAATGAATACAAAAGAGTCAATGACAACTGAATGAATATTCAATTGTCATTAATCAAAGTCCGTTTACACTAATTTATAGCGTAAAACTTTAAGGGATTTTTGCTCATCAATATCAGCAAAAATAGTCGGGTTATCTAGACGCTCGATAAATTGTAATGAAGGCGCCGTTTCAGATACTTGCTCCATTAAAAAATCGCATCCTAATTCAGGCGCATTCAAACAAAGCAATACTTCGCCGTTTTTGGCTAGCAGTTCAGGTAAACGGCGTAAAAGCCTTACATAATCTTTAGTTGCTACAAAACTGCCTTTTTGATTACTTGGCGGATCTGCAATAATTAAATCATAAGGGCCTAATTTAGTCAGTTTTCCCCACGATCTAAAAATGTCATGACCTAAGTAACGTGCCCCCGAATCAAAACCATTCAATAAATGATTCTGTTTACCAATACTTAAAGCACCTTTACTCATGTCCATATTAACAACGTCAGTCGCTCCCCCCTGTAAAGCCACAACAGAAAAAGCACAAGTATATGCAAATAAATTCAATACTTTTTTATCTTTACTTTGTGTCTTTACCCAGCGTCGTCCGTTAGCCATATCAAGGAAGATTCCGTGATTTTGGCCTCTTAATAAATGTACTAAAAATTGAGCACCATTTTCAGTGACAACATGTTTTTCTGGCACTTTACCTGCGACAACTTCCGTTATCGTTTGGCCAGCGTTGCGATATTGAAATACTAAATTAAACGCAAGATCACTATGGTATTTCTGCCATACCAGAGTAATGTATTCAATTAGCTCATTACGGTTAGTTTCATTTAACTCTTTAAAGCTAGTTAACAATAAAACAGGATTAAACCAATCTAAGCATAAGTGCTCTAGACCTTCAAAACGGCCACCTCTGCCGTGAAAAATACGGCATAACTCATCGCTAAGTTGCGCTTGTGCTAACGCTTGAGTAAGCGGAAAGTCTTCTACTGAATTTATCTTCATTATCACTATTAATTTCTTATACTGTATTTAGATGCAACACGTATAATTCGCATACGCATTGCCTTTAAAGTCCGGTCTCTACCTAAAAAGTAAGCCTTTATGCTTTATCAATTGGCTCGGATGTAAGCTTATCTGATGAGTCAATATCAATTTGCGGCTGATTATCTTCGTCTGAATCAACATCGGATAATAAAATAGCAAACCATTTGCCACTTTCACTCGACTCAAGTGCGATTTTTACAATCATGGTCAGTGGAACGGACAGCAACATACCGACTGAGCCTAATAGCCACCCCCAGAATATCAATGACAAGAAAACCACTAAAGTTGATAAGCCTAAACCACGCCCCATAAAGCGAGGTTCAACCACATTACCCATAACGGTATTCGTGCCCAAATATAATAAAGCTGTCATCCCAGCAGCACCTGGGCCGATTTGGATAAAGGCAAGTAACACTGCAGGAATAGCAGCAATGATTGAGCCGATATTTGGAATGTAATTTAATAGAAAAGCCAGCACTGCCCACAATAACGCGTAATCAACGCCGATAATGCTTAAACCAATACCAACAATAATACCGGTGCCAATACTGACTAAGGTTTTGATGACCATATACTGATTAACTGAATGCAGGAACTTATCAATCTGTTTTAAGCGCATATCAGGATCATCAACCGCTAAATGAAACTTCTTCGGTAATGACTGAGCTTCAAACAACATAAAGATAACGGTCAAAATAATTAAGAATAAGTTAGCCATAACATTACCAAGCCCTGACAGCATATTCGTTGTCATGCTTAATGCCATACCTGGATCAAAATACTCCAGCACTTTATCTTTTGAAATATTGATATTTAACGCATTAAGTTTTTCAAGTACCCATGAAAACTGCTCAATAAGTTGTTGACGGTACATTGGCATTTGATTTGAGAATTCATTTATCGAACTACCGACTAAGCTGGCTAACCACAACCCCATTAATACAATAAATATCATTAATAAGATGACCGAAAGCCATTTAGGCACTTTATATTGCGTCATAAAGTTGATTGCTGGATTACAAATTACCGCTAAAAATGCCGACAGTACAAAAGGAACCACAATAGGACTAGCTGTTTTTATGCCTGCTAAAATAACCACGAGGCAAGCCATAACAGCAAAGCCGCGCAATGCCATTGATGAAGAGTTACCGCCACTCATAATGTAAATCCTTTCTATTGTCAGTATTGATGGTGAAGTTGGATCATCAGTTTGCTGCGCTACAAAAACGACTAAACATGAAAATAATGCTTAGTTCCATCTCGTTCAAAATCAATAACACAGCTTAATTGAATAAGGTTTAACCAGTAAACTGGCTTAATTATAATTACTTAGCATTATACTCATTATGCTTTATCAGGATATGAATAAATGAAAGCTAATTAATCCAATGGATTAAAATAGATTATCAAACTCAAGCTGTACCAAAGCTAAATATTCAATGAAAATATGTTTGATCTAGGAGCTTGATAAAGTCGTAAATATCTATGAGGTCTGCTTTTTTTACGCTAAATTAACTATAGCCTGAATATCAGATTAGTTAACTATCAATGTAAATCTACACGACAAGTAATGGTGAGTATATGAACATATTAATGACTGGAGCAACAGGGTTTGTTGGGCAACAATTAGTGAAACTATTGAGCCAAAGTTCTGAATCCCATCAGCTCACCATTATTACCCGAAACAGTCAAAATGCTAAAAACATATTAGGCAACAACCACCAATACCTCAATAACCTAGACAGCCTTCAACATCTAAATGAATTTGATTGTGTTATTAATCTTGCCGGTGAGCCCATTGTCGGTAAGCGTTGGAGTCACCAGCAAAAACAAAAAATTTGTAATAGTCGCTGGAATATTACCGCTAAACTAAGTCATCTCATTAAACAAAGTGATACGCCACCAGAATGTTTCATTAGTGCATCAGCAATTGGCTATTATGGCAGGCAAGGTTCAACGGCTGTTGATGAGCATAGCAAAGCTCACGACGAATTTAGCCACCAAGTGTGCAATGAATGGGAACATTTAGCCTTACAAGCACAATCTGAATCAACTCGAGTTTGTGTCCTTAGAATAGGTATCGTCTTGGGCAAAAACGGGGGGGCCTTAGCCAAAATGCTACCGCCATTTAAACTTGGGCTGGGGGGGCCAATTGGTAAAGGAGTACATGGTGTAAGCTGGATCCATATCGATGACTTAACCGCACTGATATGGCATTTAATGTCGACGAAATCAGCCAAAGGGGTGTTTAATGCCACTGCACCAAATCCTATAAGCCATAAACAATTTGCACGCTCTATCGGTCAGAGCTTAGGCAGACCCGCAATAATCCCAACACCGGTTTTGGCTTTAAGATTGGCCATGGGTGAAATGGCAGACTTAATTGTTGAAGGCCAATTTGTGATACCCAAAAGGACATTAGAAAGTGGTTTTCATTATCAGTACCCTGATATTAACCCTGCTTTAGATTCCATCCTTAAAACATAATCCTTGTAAAACAGTTATGCTTTAGCTTTTTACCAAGGTTTTAATTCTATTAATAAACCAGTCATACCTTTTGGGTTGTGGCCGGTGTTTTTTGCGGATCATAAATAAAGGCTCTTTTACGACCTTTGGCAAATTAGCCACGGTAATATTACCTTGCTCATAAACACTGTTTACTGCAAATTCAGGTAATACAGTAAATCCTAGCCCTTTTGTTATAGGCATCAATATTTGATTTAACTGATTAACGTAACTGGTTAACGGTATATCATCTGCTGAATAATCATCAAAATTACAGCTCATCACTTGCTGTAAGTAATGCTTGTCATCTGGATGTGAAACCAAGCCTAATGTTAATAACGTCTCAAAAGATAAGTCATCGGCATCAACAGACTTAGGTAACACCATAAGCAACTTCTCAAACCCAACTGGCGTGACTTCAAGCTCTGGATTTGACACAAATTGAGTAACGATGCCAATTTCTATGTCGTTGTTTAGCACTTGTTCAACAATGCGTTTATTCGGCGCAGCTTCAATGGAAACATGTAGTTGAGGATGTAATAACTGGTAATCAATAAAGTCTGGATAAAGCCACATGGCTAGTGAGCCTGAACAAGCAAACCTGCACTCCCCGATAAATGCTGAATCAAGCTGTATATCACTTAATAATTGCTCTTGTTGCTTTAATAGCTGTTCACCATATTTCTGCAATTGCATTCCGGCATCGGTGAGTTCGAAACGTTTACCAAAACGCTGGATCAACTGCGTATTAAGTTGATTTTCTAACTTCTGAATATGCTGACTAACACCAGGTTGAGTCATAAACAATTTGTCAGCAGTTTGTGTAAAGTGACCTGTTTCGGCTAACTTTAAAAACGTTGTTAACCATTTTTGATTTATCATGATGATTCCATTAAACATTACCGGCATTATCTATTGCCTTAAGCTATTAAGATACCATAATCAATAAAAAAGGAGAGCATCAGCTCTCCTTAAAATTAACGTGCATACAATAAAAGGGACATCAGCCCGCTTTTAGTAAATCACTGCACGAGCGATTCAATAGCTGCCTACAACGCCACATACCTAAAGTGGCAACCACAGCCGCACCGGATAAAGGTGCAATTGCCCACCAAGGCCAGTGCATGTATACAACTAATTCAAAGACTTGTGTTTTAAGCATATAAAGGGTGAATTCAGCAACAATCACCGCCAATATACCCGCTATTGCGCCCAATAAGGCAAACTCCAAACCGGTTGCAGAGCGCAGTAACCATCCAGATGCACCAAATGTTCTTAACACCGCCAATTCACGCTGTCTAGTGGCCATTCCCGCTTCAGTTTGCGCGATTAACACCAAGGCACTTGCCAATAATACTAACGCAAGCACTAAAGATAAGGATAGCGACACTTGCTCAATGATTTGACGTAACTGCCCCACCATAGCCCCGACATCAATCACTGATATCGTAGGGAATTGCTGGATTAATTGCAGCACAACCCCATTCGCCGTTAAATTACTGCCATTCGCTTGCAAATCTTCATCATTCAGATGAAAACTTGCCATAGAAGTATAAGAAAACGGCTCTAATGCTTTAGGCCTGAAAATCATAAAGAAATTTGGCTGTAAGGTTTCCCATTGCACTTGCCTAAAACTGGCAACCTTAACACTAAACTCTTGATTATCAATCGTATAAGTCATAGTGTCACCAAGGGATAAACCTAAGCGTTCAGCAACTTCGGCCTCAACTGACACCTCATCATCAGCTTGGTTAAACGTCCCTTCAATGATTTCATTATTAGGCGGAAGTGTTTCACGATACGTCAGGTTCAGTTCACGTGAAATCCCAACACGTCCTTCAACTCCGTCTTTCTCTTCTTGACGAGAAATCAGTTCCTCATCGTTGATATGGGTTAAACGGCCACGGATCACAGGATAGATATCAGTTGCATTAATATTGTGCGTTGTTAAAAAATCATCCAATGGTTTAGTGTCTTCAGGAGCAATATTGACCAAAAAGTAATTAGGTGCATTTTCAGGCAACTGCTTTTGCCATTCATTTAACAAATCTTGTCTGAGAGCCAAAATTGTTAATAACAAAACAAGCGCACTACTAAAACCGACTAACTGAACCGCATTTTGTCTTGCTCGACGTCTAAGACCTGCAAGTGCTAACTGAAATGGGTTGGTGGTTTTCATACCAACACTATGTCCTAAACGGATCATCACAAACCCAAGCACACTGAGTAACACACCTAAAAGTAATACCGCCAGCACTACGGTCATAGTTAACGCAATGCTTTTTGAATATAAGTATCCCAGTAAGGCCATCGCACCAAGGCTCAATAGCAGGTGGAGCCACATGCCAAACTGTAACCCTTCTAATTGACGCTGAAGCACCCGTAAAGGTGGAATGGCTAATAGTCGCATTAATGGGTAGGCAGAGAACATAAATGCGCTGATCAATCCGGTACTCACACCAAGTAACAAGGGTCTTGAATAGGGGGGAGAGTATGCAGCAATTTCAGCAGGCAAGAATTGATTGATGGCTAAATCTAACATTACGCCGCCAATTAACCCTAATACGATCCCCACTACAGTAACCAGCAATAGATGAGCACCAAACAGCATTCGAATTTGCTTTGCAGATGCGCCAAACGTTTTTAGCATCGCAACAACGTCATAATGACGTTGGCAATAACGCTGTGCAGCAATACCAATAGCTGCACAGGCAAGTGCAATACCTAATAAACTCGCTAATAATAAAAATCGCTCAGCACGTTTAACGGCTGATGCAATAGGTGAATCCCCAGATTGCACATCAGTCCAGCGCTGACTGTTATTCAGTAGTGGTTTAGCTTGGGTTTCAAATTGGGTTAACGCCGCGGCCTCACCAGCAAATTGGTATACATAACTGACACGGCTACCAGGTTGAATAATACCAGTAGCTTCAACATCATCTAAACGCATTAACAGCACGGGTGAAGAGGCAAAGGGGTTAAAGCCAGCATCGGGTAATCGGCTGATTTCGGCAGATAAATTAAGTTCGGTATTACCAAGCTCCAGTGTGGTCGGATAGCCCAATAAGCCACCTAATCTATTTTCATACCAAGCTTCACCAGTCTTTGGCAGCCCTTGGGTAACGCCTGATGACAACTCTATTTCGCCACGCAATGGATACCCGTCACCCACCGCTTTAATTGTCACCAGTTGAAAATTATCACCCGAATACACCATCGAGTTGAATTTCATGTTTGTCACATGTTGAATATTCAGAGATTCAGCCATGGTGAGCACTTGCTCAGACAGAGGCACAGGAGAGTCAATAATACGATCTGCAGCAATAAAATTAGCCGCTTCACCATTAATAGCGACTTGTAAACGCTCACTGACTCTTGCTAAACCGCTCACCGATAACACAGCTAAGGTTATCGCCAATACAATGAGTACTAGTTGCCCTTGCATCAATTCTCGTTTAAATAAGCGCCAAGCTAATTGTAATTCCATTAGCTAACCTCCTCAGAAATCTCGTCAGCATGATTAACATGGCTCTCAGAGGTATCTGACTCAGCATTTGGTTCTGATAAATGACCACTTTCCATCACTAATTGTCGCTTACAACGCTTGGCTAACTCCAAATCATGAGTCACTAGTACCAGCGTAGTATCACTTTCTTGGTTTAAGGCAAATAACATGTCTGCGATTTTGTCGCCATTAGCACTATCCAGGTTTCCTGTCGGCTCATCTGCAAATAATACTTTGGGCTCACAAATAAACGCACGAGCGATCGCTACACGTTGTTGCTCACCGCCAGATAATTGTTTTGGTAAATGTGTTAAACGATGAGAAAGCCCGACCCGCTCGAGCATCTGCTCGGCTTTTTCACGAGCTTGAGCCACGCCAGCAAGTTCTGCTGGTAGCATGACATTTTCTAACGCTGTGAGTGTGTCGACTAACATGAAAGACTGGAAAATAAAGCTGACTTTTTGTTTTCTAAGTGCCGCTTTTTGTTCTTCGTTTAATCCCGACAACGCCTGTCCATCAAGGAGTATTTCTCCAGATGTAGGTGTATCAAGCGCTGCAAGCAAACCTAATAAGGTTGATTTCCCTGAACCTGATGGGCCGAGAATCGCAATACTGTCACCTTGCTTGACATCCATATTAATGCCATTGAGGATAGTAAGCTCTCCCTCTTGGGTCACCACTGTTTTTTTGAGGTTAGTAACGTTAATGGCACTGGAATTATTTGCAAAAGTAGTCGACATACGATCCTTCTTATTTTTATCGGCTAAACGCCTGCGTTCTGCGGCGTTAATGGTTGTTGTTTCAACAATGTTTATTTCAACTTCTAGCTATGCTGCCACGATTTTAATCTTAGGTGATAGTCTAAGCGCAGGTTATGGCATGTCGGAAGAGCAAGGTTGGGTACAATTGTTACGTAATCAATACCCTGAACATGACATTATTAACGGCTCAGTTAGCGGAGAAACCACCGCAGGCGGTTTGCGTAGACTCCCAAGCTTACTGGACTCAAGCGCATTTGACCTTGTTGTCGTAGAGCTTGGAGGCAATGATGGCCTTCGAGGTTTTCCTCCGAATAAGCTGAAATCAAATCTTACAAAAATCATTGAGTTGTCTCAAGATAACGGGGCAAAGGTTTTATTAACAGAGATTATGGTGCCACCTAATTACGGTCCAAGATATACCAGCATGTTCAATGATGTCTATCACCAATTAGCTGATGAATTCGATATCGAATTAGTGCCTTTTTTCATGTTAGAAATAGCACCAAACCCTAACTTAATGCAACGTGATGGCATTCATCCAAATGTTGAAGCTCAACCTCGAATTACGCAATGGATGCAACCCTGGATCATTAATGCACTTAAAAAGTAACAAAGGTTAAAATATTTCATTCAAAATCACTTAAAAAGTCTAAAAAAGTAATTTTATTTTAAGCTTTAATGATTAAACTGGATGTTAAATGGATTTGTTTGAAACGTTATAAATACCAATGATGCAAAGCACTTACTTTGCTTGTCATCTAAATTGGTAACACCCTATGGCTAAAAGGAAACATTATGTCCGTCAGTCGTCAAAAGAAAGTGTATTTACCGACCGCCACCCGTAAAAATCAATATATTACTGTTGGCTTTACCCTAACTGATGAATTATTAGCGTCATATAGTGATTTAACTAATTGCTATCAAGAGTTTAGTAAATTGGTTTTTCAAGTCGCTGATAAATATGAACTGTTTAATGTTCATGTGGTTGCAAGCGATAAACTCCCTATGGTGCGTTTTCACAGTGAGGCTTATTGCTTAACAACAGAAGAGCAATTACGCTTTTTCTACAACCCTGCACATCATGAAGCAAATCGTCTTCATACTTTGCCTGGTTACCGAGCTAAAAAGCTAAAAGTGGTTTTTCTTGCAACAGGTACCGAATTACGAAGTCATTCAGCTGAGTTTCACGCTAAAGTTCAGCAGTTTTTAGCTGAGATCAAGCCGCTATTACCAGTTCAAGGTGTACCAACAAAAATACGAGACCACCAGCACATCTCTTATGACTTTTTTGCCAAAGCAAAAGGCTTAAAAGAATCCTATGCTTACAAACTACGTGCTGTAGATAGTCGCTATAAACGCCGTGAGTGTAACCTACCTGAGTCGGTTAGCGCGCTTAACTACGTCACGGTCAGCTTACCAATGGGACGTCGAATCAAAAAGCAATTAGCAGCAGAAAATGCGACTAGCTTTGGTGAAAAATATCAACGTGTTGCTGACCACTTCATCAAAGCAACCAGCGATAATAAATTAAACCGTGTTGCCATGGTCGCTAATGGTAAAGTGCCTCTCGTCAGAAACAGTAAATACGAGCAGCTAAACAGCACTGCAGAATTCCAAATGGTTGGCTTTGACCCAAGTAATGCCGCACCAGACCCTATTTGCCATTGGGATGACACTAAGCTTGCTGAAGCTATTCGCTTTGTTATTGTCGCAGCTAAAGAAGACCAAAAAGATGAAGGCTATGGCCGCTTTATGAATCAAGTTCAAGATGCGATTCGTCAGTTCACCAATCAATTTGATATGGATAAAGAACACATTGATGTGATTGTTCGCTTCCATCAGCATTTAAGTTATAAAGCGTAATATCGGCAACCTTAATTGCTGATTGCTGCTATCTAACTTAAAAGTAAGCTAATTAGTGGATTATTTAAAACGACAGCATTGGCTGTCGTTTTTGTTGAATAATCCATTTCACAACAAGTCATTCATAGAACCAAAAAACATATGTTATAAAAATGTGGCCAGATTTCACATTGATTAACAAATAACAAACAAGGCATGTTGGAGTCATACGAATCTAATCGTATCCACTCCATCGGCGGAACAGATAGGAGTAGGAAGACATAATAAAAAGCAGGAGATGCTATGTTCAACAAGAAAATGCCTTGGCTGGTACCTACCCTTGTAGCAACAGCCGTTACGCTAAACCTAAGTGGTTGCGGTTCAGATGATGATGAACCAACCGTTACCGAAACCCCACCCGTAGTTCAGCCACCAGCAGAAACTGGCCCCACTTTCCCAGAAGGGGCAATAATGGTTGAAGCAGGTGATAATCTCACCATCAGTATTCAAGAAGCCTTAATTAATGCCCAGAGTAACGATGTCATTGTCCTTCCAAAAGGTAATTTTAAAATAGAATCAACATTATTGTTTGATGGTGATGTCGACGGCGATGGCAGTTTTGCTAAAAACATTACCATCATGGGCTATGGGCAAGACGAAACCGTTTTAGATTTTTCAGAAGCCAATTCGGGTGATGGCATATTCGTTCAAAATGCCATCAACATCATTATTCAAGACTTATCAGTAAATGAAGCAAAAAATAACGGTATTAAACTCAAAAATACCAACGGCATTATTTTACGTCGCCTTGCAACCGTATGGGAAGGTGAGTTAGATGAGGGAAATGGTGCTTATGGCCTTTACCCTGTTGAGTGTGAAAACATTTTAATCGAAGATACTTATGTACGAGGTAGTGCCGATGCCGGTATTTATGTCGGGCAATCACAGTACATCGTTGTCCGTCGAAACATAGCAAAAGAAAACGTTGCCGGTATTGAAATTGAAAACTCAAAATATGCTGATGTTTATGACAATGAAGCTATGGGCAACACAGGCGGTATTTTGGTATTTGACCTACCAATTAATAACCACCGCTATGGGTCAAGTGTTCGTATTTTTAACAACAAAGTATACGATAACAATACCTTAAACTTTGCTAATGCATCCTCTAATCCAGCTGGTGTTCATATCGTACCACCCGGCACAGGGGTGATTGTGTTGTCCACCGATGATGTCGAAATTTTCAATAACGAAATCACTAACCACGACACTGTTGGTCTCACCATTTCAAGCTTTTTCATTGCCGAGCCCGATATCAGTACCTTTGTCGGAAATTACGGTCAACCGGGCCAAGCCATTGATGATGGTTGGCGCCCTACTCCTCGAAATATTTCAATCCATGACAATGTCATCACAGATTATGGCCAAAAACCAAAAGGTTATTTAATTGAAGACATTATCAAAGCTTATGTACTAACCCATGGCGCATTACCGGGTATTTTATATGATGGTTTGGGTGAAATGTTGTCAAATAATGGCACCGCTGCATACCTAGGGCTACAAGAAACGCCATTCAACCCTGATGGAAGCGATAATGTCTGTGCCCAAAATAATGGTGATGTAAGTTTAGGACGGTTATTTGCCAATAGTAATACAGACATGAACATCGCTGACGTCTTATATGAAAAAACACAAACTGACTTAATGAATTGTGCCCAAGTCAGCCTACCGGTTCACACTGTGACTTTCGGCGATGAAATATTTGGTTGTGGTGTGGATGATGATACTGAAGGCTGTGATGGCGGAAATCTTATCGGTGGAGGCGGCTCTATTGGCGAAGGTGAAGGTGGCCTTGAAGGCGATGGGGATCTGAGCCTATGTACTGCATCTGGTGATAACGTCAGCTGGGATGCTTTACTAAAAGCTAACTGCCCTAAGTTATCGGACTACAACTTATTTGCAGATATGACCAACCCAACAGCGTCGCCAAACTCGAACGGTTTACCGTACGATCTTAACACGCCTTTATTTACTGACCATGCCACTAAATATCGCTTTGTATATTTACCTGATGGCACCAAAGCCGATTACACAGAGAATGAGTCTTTTGACTTCCCTGTAGGGACAGTCATCAGTAAAACGTTTGCCTTACCGCAAAACACCAATAACCGCGGCTTTGCGAATGAAGATGTGATCGAAACCCGTTTGCTTATCCATCGCGAAACAGGTTGGAGCGCCCTACCTTATGTATGGAAAGCCGATAAATCTGATGCCATGTTGGCAAAAGCTGGTGCTATCCAAGGTAAGCAAGTCACGCATAATGGAGAAATGCTAAACTTTGATTATGTAGTACCAAGCATGAATCAATGTAAGCAATGCCACCAATTCAAACCTGATGCCGACAGTAATGCGGTGTTCATGCCTATTGGTCCAAAAGCTCGTCACTTAAATCGTGATTATGCCTACAGTGATGGCGTCATGAACCAACTATCTAAATGGCAAGCAGCAGGAATATTACAAGGGGTACCTAACTTAGCCGATGTAGATAAAGTTCCAGAATATCAAGATGGCGATGAATTAAATATTGCATCAATGTCAGATACTGAACTCATGGCAGCAGCTAAAGGTTACTTAGACATTAACTGTGCGCATTGTCATCGCCCCGAAGGTAATGCATCTAATACAGGTCTTAAATTAGAGTATTGGAGAAGTTATGACGATGACGCAGGTTTCTCGCACGGCACGTGTAAGTCTCCTGTTGCCTATGGCGGTGGCAGTTTAGGCTATGATGTTGTGCCAGGTAAGCCTGAAGAGAGTATCTTGCACTTCCGTATGGAGACCAATGACCCAGGTGATAGAATGCCAGAAATTGGTCGTAGCTTGTCCCATGATGAAGGTGTGGCACTTATTAGCGAATGGATCAAGCGATTACCTGCTGCGTCTTGTTCTTAGACTAGCAGTAATCTATAGAGGATGAGCGAGTTTCATCCTCTTCTTTTCATCCGCAATTTATTAACCCACTGCATTAAACCAGCAACATCCAATTCAAGCCGCCGCTAACACTAGGATACTCTCGATGCCGCATTGTCCTTTATTCATTCAGAAAAAATTATTCATAAAGCTGTTAATCATAATGACCGCTTTCACATTAATTGCATGTGGCGGCTCAAACTCAAGTGACACAGATACCAGCTCAACAACCCCATCACTCCCAGATTCAACACCAACGACTCCCGCTCAACCAGATGATTCTGATGATGTGTGTTTGCAAACCAGTACTGAGGTCAATTGGGCGGCGTTAATGGCTAAAGACTGCCCTCTATTAAGTGATTACGGCTTGTTTACCGACCCCAGTATCCCCACTCAATCACCGACAAAACCTGGAATAGCATATCAATTATCAACGGAATTATTCTCCAATTATGCCAGTAAATACCGTTTCCTATTCGTACCTGACAACCAGCAATTAACTTACATGCCAGAGCAGGTTTTTGATTTGCCAATAGGCAGCGTGTTAGTTAAAACATTCGCTTTGCCTTTTGATACACAAGCAACAGGCGAAGATAACGAAAAGTTAATCGAAACAAGACTATTAATCCATCGAGAAACAGGCTGGACTGCCCTTGCTTACCAATGGCAGGCAGATGATAAAGCCGAATTAATAATTGCAGGCGCTAAAGTGGCACATACCCTCAATAATCAAGGCGAGTCCATTAGCTTTGACTATGCTATCCCCAGTAAAGTTGAGTGTAAAATTTGTCATCAAACAACACATTTGGACACCAGTATTATTCGTCCTATCGGTCTTAAAGCTCACTTACTCAACCGAGAAATAGCAACACAAACGGGTATACAAAATCAATTAATCTTATGGGTTGAAAAAGAGTTACTCAGCAGTATGCCGGCACTCGACACAGTCGATAAGTCATACCCTTTGCATGATAGTTCCGCCTCTTTAACAAATCGTGCCAAAGGTTATTTAGATATCAATTGTGCTCATTGTCATCACGAGGGCGGCTTTGCCAGTATTTCTGGTTTAAGACTGAATTATAACGTCGACCATACCTCATTCGAATACGGTGTATGTAAGCAACCTCCAGGCTGGGATGGTGGGCCAAATGGTTTGGCTTACGATATTGTTCCCGGAAATGGAGAGCGCTCAATTGTTCATTATCGCCAGCGCTTAAATGCGCCAAAAGATAGGATGCCACCAATAGGGCGAGAAATCATTCATACCGAGGGAACAGAGTTAATCAAACATTGGATAGACAGTATGTCACCGACCATTGGTCTTTGTGAGTAAAACGGGATTACTCCATGTGTAACTGGTTAAGCCTTAAAAAATGTCCAGGAGGATAACCTAACCAATGCTTAAAACTCTGCCTAAAATGACTAACATCGCCATAACCAAGGGTTTCAGCAATATCTTCAATAGGCAGTTCATCAGCTAAAATAAGGTTAATTGCTGCTTGGCATCTCACTTGATCGACTAACTTTTGATAAGTCGTGCC
>BCQL01000028.1_pt1 | contig 17112 bp, 13 predicted proteins | sample 1008151 | NCBI WGS metagenome assembly BCQL01 (sample SAMD00035459, study PRJDB4067) | museum specimen metagenome | biome: marine biome; feature: sea shore; material: organic material | host: Otohimella japonica | place: Japan:Kanagawa | collected 1927
GTGGTCGAGATAGATGCGCTCGTCGGCGACGCCGAGCTCGGCCAGGCGCTGTTGTTGGGCGGTGAGGTCTTGCTCGTCGGTGGAGCAGCGGGCATAGCCGATGATCGTGACGCTCATGGCGCGCGAGCGTACGTTTAGCCCCCGACGACCGGAATTTTCACCGTACGGGGCAACTGCAACACCGCAGGTCCAGGCCACGGCCTGCCGGCCGCTACAGCGACGGGTGTACGCGAGGGGTTCCTGTAATGAGACTCGTCGGCGTGAATTCGGCAGGTGCGTGGTCGTTAGCGGGGTCGGACGGTGAGCAGCAGCAGGGCGAAGAGGCCGGTGGATAGGAACAGTGTGGGGGCGCCGAGTGCCGCCGCGGCGGTGCCGGCGGTGCTGGCGCCGAGGGCCTGGCCGAGGGTGAGGATTAGTACGACCTGGGTCAGGCCGAGTCCGGGGCGGGTGGGAAACAGCGTGGCGCTCCACACGGCGAACAGGGCGCCGAGGGTCATGGTCGCCGTGCCGTAAAGCGCTGCGGAGGTGATGAGTGCGGCGGGGTTGGCCGGTGCCGCGCCGAGTAGGGCCACGGCCGTGGCCAGCGCGAGCGCGGAGAGGGTGAGTACGCGGCGCAGACCCCACCGGCGTTGCAGATCGCCGGTGACAAAGCCCGCGGTTCCGCTGAGGCTGATGACGAGCCAGAGCAGTTCTCGTGCCCCACTGGTTGCGGTGGCGGTGGTGAGAAGGTCGCCGGCGAAGGTCCAGTACACGGCGATGGTCAGGCTGAAGATGGCCGCGGTGGCCCACAACCGCCGGATATCGCCGCGCCAGCTGTCTCGCGTTTGGGCGTGACTCGCCGTGGTGGTCGTGCTCGCCTCAGGCGCGGCATGCTCGGCGTCGTCCAGCTCAGGGCCCGGTGGTAGGCCGGGGGCCAGCACACGGGCATTCCATGCGGCCACGATCAGCGCGATGCCGGCGAAGAGCAGCCAAGCTGCTCGCCAGTGCAGCCCGACCGCGTAGGAGATGGGCACCATCACGGCCAGCCCGAAGATCTGGCCGGTGCTGACGATCGACAGCACGCGGGGGCGTTGGTGCTCGCGGATCATCATGTGGGCGGCGTCGTTGTAGGCGGCCCAGGCCCAGCCCACGTGCGAGCCGGCCAGGACGATCCCGCAGGCCAGCACCGGCGCCGAGGGCGCCAGCGCGGTCAGCGCCATGCCCGCCGCGGCGACCACGGCGCCACCGACGACCAGCGGACGCGGGCCCACGCGCGGGGCCAACACCCACGAGATCAACACGGCCAGCAGGCACCCGAGATAAGAGCTCGCCCCGACCAGGCCTGCGATCTCCGGGGAAAGAGAGAGTGCGGCGCGCATTTGCGGCAGGAACAGGCCGAACCCATAGCGGGCGATGCCGAAGGCGACCGCGATACCGGCCGCGCCGGCCGCGGCCAGCCGCGGCGCCGCGCGAGCGTGGGCAACCCGCTCGGCGACCGCACCGATCTCTGACATGCGTGATCACGCCCCCAACACACCACGGTCCTGGCCACCGGCACACTCCGATCGCCACTGATATGAACTGGAAAATTGCCGCCGCCCGTAGAAGGGCCACGCGCTGGCCCTCGCGAAACACGGCGCCCGACGGCTTCTGCCTCGGTATCAGAGTCCGGTGAGCGTCAGCCTCTGACGCGCGTGCGCGCTACGTCGCCGGCGAACTCGGTCGAGACGGTCGGGGACTCCGATGTCGCCGGGCCCGAGTGGGCTCACCCTGCCTCCGGACCGCGGCGCACTCGGCGACCACCCAGGGAGCCGTCCTCGCGTTGACCTCGACCATGCCACCAGGGTGCACCGCGGACTTCGCGCCATTCAAACGATGCTTTTGGCCTCTGAGCAACAACACAACCACATCTCGCCGCGGAATGAGCGCTACGCTCGGGAGCATGCGCCCGTCGTTGCCTCCGCTGCCCGGCCTGCACGCGTTCGAAGCCGCCGCCCGCACCGGAAGCTTCGCCGCCGCCGCGGGCGAGCTGTACCTGTCCCCGGCGGCGGTCAGTAGCCGCATCCGGGCCCTCGAGCGGCATCTCGGGGTCAGGCTGTTCGAGCGCGGAGCTCGCAGCATCGCGCTGACCGAACTCGGCCACGCCTATCTCTCCGAGGTCAGCGACACCTTCGACGATCTGGCGATTGCCACCGCCGGGCTATTCGGCTCCGCCCACGCCGAACAGCTCACCGTGCGCACCCAACTGTCGTATGCCACCACCTGGCTGGCCCCCCGGCTGCCACAGTTCCGGGCCGAGCATCCCCACATCGGCATCCGGCTCGCCTCCGCGATCTGGGCTGATGCCCTTTCCCCGCACGAGGTCGACGTCGACATCCGTCACGGATCCGGATCCTGGCCCGGGGCCAGCGCCGAACTCCTGCACCACGACCGGGCCGTCGTGGTCTGCGCCGTCGACCACCCTCTGCCCACCGACGCGCAGGCCGACGGCACGACCATCGATCCCGACGCGTTGGCGCACCGGCCCCGCGTGCAGGTCACCGGATTCGATGACCTGTGGTGGCACCTCGACGGAACCCATACCCGCGTACCCGACATCACTGTCGACACCGCCGTCGCCGCCATCCAGGTCGCCGCCACCAGCGACTACCTCGCGGTCGTGCCCGAACGATTCGCCCGCACCGCTGTCCACAGCGGCCAGCTCGTCCTGGCAACCCCGACCACCCTGCCCATGCGCCAAGCCCACTACGTGGTCCGTCCCCACGGCGCGCCCGAACCCGACCCCAAGGCGAAAACCTTCCTCCGCTGGCTCAACCACCAGGAAAACCAGGACACACCCCTCGGACCCGACCCACCCCGTTCGCACCCGCCAGATGAGTAACCTTCCCCCGCTGGACCGGACAGTCCGGGAGGTGTCCCTATTGTTGGTGTCAAGCGGCTGCCGGGATCTGTTGCTCCTGTTTGGGTCGGTGCGGTTGGTAGTAGGTGCCGTTGCGGAGCATGGCGAACAGGACGTCGCAGCGGCGTCGGGCGAGGCAGATCAGGGCGGCGTTGTGTTTCTTGCCTTCGGCGCGTTTCTTGTCGTAGTAGGCCCGGCTTTCCGGGTCGGACAGGGACGCGAAGGCGGCGAGGAAGAACGCGCGTTTCAGCTTGCGGTTGCCCGCCCGTGCTGGGTGTTCGCCCTTGATCGACGAGCCGGATTTGTGGGTCACTGGGGCGATACCGGCGTAGGCGGCCAGGTGGGCTGCGCTGGCGAACTGGGAGGCGTCGCCGATCTCGAGCAGGATGCGGGCGGCGGTCCTGACCCCGATGCCGGGCATGGAGGTCAGGACCCCGGCAAGAGGGTGTGCATCAAGCATGTCCTCCACTTGTTTGGCCAGTGTTTTCCGTTGGGACATCACGGTTTTCAGGCCTTCGGCGAGTTGCGGCAGCACTGTCTCGGCCGCAGCCGTGCCGGGTACGGTCACGCTCTGCTCGTCCAACGCGGCCTGGATCGCTGTGATGAGCTTGCTGTGCATGCGCGGGGCGTACTCGGCCGCGATCGCGGCGACCGTGTCGGTGTCGGTGGCGCGGATACCGGCTGGCCCGCCGCATTGGGAGAGGATCTCCAGCACGGCCCGGTGGGTGATCTTGGGCCCGAGGGCGCGTTCCAGGGCCGGGTGGATGCCGGTCAACAGGCCGCGGATGCGGTTGCTGATCCGGGTGGCCTCGCTGGCGAGGTCGTCGTCGTAGCCGACCAGCACCTCCAACTCGGCCAGGGTTTCGTCACCGACATCGACCGCGCGCAGCGTGTGCGGCAGTGTGCGGGCGGCATCGGCGATGACCAGCGCATCCCGCGCGTCGGTCTTCGCGGTGCCGGGATAGAGGTCGGCGATGCGGCGCATCGCCAGCCCGGGCAGGTAAGCCACATCCTGGCCGCAGGTCCGGGCGACCGTCACTGGCAGCGCTCCGATCGTGGCGGGTTGATCCACCACGACCAGGATCCGGCCGTGGCCGGCGAGCCGGTCGAACACCTCGCGCAGCTGGGGCTCGCTGTTCGGCAACGCCGCATCATGCAGCCGAGTCCCATCCGGACTCAACCCGATCGCGTGGTGCTCGCCCTTGCCGACATCGAACCCGAGGAACACCCCGTACTGTGGACTGCTCGCCATCTACCAGGCCTTTCCCCGCATAGGTCCTGGTCACCAGTCACGCATCGACGGTCGGCATCCACGCCTGCGACGAGACCTCCCCACAGGGGTGGCCGTGTCCCTATTAGCGATCCAGCGATGCACCAAGCCCGGTGACACCACCCCCCGGATCATGCGTTCGACTGGGGGCATCAGTCATGCCGGATCTGGAGACCAGGAGCTCCCCGATCAAGGAGCCGCGAAAACGGTAACGGGGGGAGTGTCGGCTGCAAGTTATCCGAGCTGGCTGCTCTCGGTGGCTGGTGTCGAGCCGTTTCTGGTCGTGTCGGCGATTCCGGTCTCGGCGGCCTTTTCATGCACTGTCGGTGGTCTGTGTGTCTCGTGGGTGTCCGTGATCGATGCCCCCTGCGCGTGCGCGCTGAACATCCGTTGCTCGGTCGCCATGTGCCGGGCGATGCGGGGTGCTGTCCATAGGGTGGTCAGCATGACGAACCCGACCGGTACCGCGGTGATGACGATGAAGTACTGCAAGGCGCTGATGCCGCCGTCGCCGATCAGGATCAGTGCGGCTGCGGCGGCGCCCATCAGCACACCCCAGAAAGCGCGGACCGCGATAGCCGGTTCCCCACGCTTCGTTCCCGCTGCGGCGATGCTGTAGGACATCGAGTCGGTGGTGGTCGCCACGAAGGTCATCGTCAGCAGCAACAGGCCGATCGTGATCAACTGGCCGAGAGGCAGTTGTTGGGCGATCGCGATGACCGTCGCGTCCGAGCCGGAGTTGGCGAGCGTGGTCGAGAGCAGCCCTGGTTGGTTCTGCTCGAACCAGATCCCGGTGCCGCCGAACACCGTGAACCACAGCATGGTCGCGACGGGGGCGATAACGGACGTGCTAACCACCAGGTCGCGCAAGGTGCGCCCGCGGGAGATGCGCGCGACGAACATCGACATCAGCGGTGCGTAGCCGAGGAACCAGCCGAAGAAGAACACGGTCCACGACCCGAGCCACTGCTGGTCACCCCGGTACAGCGCCAGCGGCACGAAATCCCGCAGGTACTGGGCGAATCCGCCGAGGAAGGCATCCACTACGAACCCGGCCGAGCCGAGCACGAGGAAGGCGGCCATCAGGGCCACGGCGAGCCAGATGTTGAGGCGGCTGAGGAACTGGATGCCGCGGTCGATGCCGGTGACGACGGACAGCACGGCGATGGCGGTCAGCACGACGATGACGGCCAGCTGGACCGGGTAGCCGTCGGGGGTGCCGAACACCTGGGAGAGGCCGTACGAGACTTGCAGGCCGAGGAACCCGATCGGGCCCACGGTCCCGGCGACAACCGCGATAATACAGGTGATGTCGACGGCCGTGCCCAGCCAGGAGCGGCGGACGCGTTCGCCCAGTAGCGGGTGCAGCAGGGTTCGGGGGCGTAGTGGCAGCCCTCGTTGCATACCGCGCATCATCACGATCGACCCGAGCGAACCGAGGATCGCCCACGCCAGGAATCCCCAGTCCGCGAAGCTCTGCGCCAAGGCCGCGCTGACCGCTTCCTGCGAGCCCGGCTGAACGCCACCGTAGATCGGTGGTGGAGCCACGAAGTGCTGGAGTGGCTCGCCGGCTGCGAAGAAGACGCCACCGCCGGCGAGCAGGGTGGACATGATCATGGCGATCCATTTGAATCGGCCGTACTCTGGGCCGTTGCGATCGCCCAGTCGCACGTTGCCGCACCGCGAGCACGCCAACCCGATGGCGACAACGAACGTCGCCAGCAGCAGAACCTGCCAGAACGCGCCGAACCAGTGCGCGACGATACCGAACAGGGCGCTGATCGTGTGGTATGTGGCGGTGGGGGCTGTCAGCGCGGTGACCACGAACACGACGAGCAGCCCGCCGCTGATCGTAGATACCGCGAGGTCGGTATGCCGCCGACTTCCGCGGAATGAACTGGTCATGATCCGTTCCTCAGGTCGGGGTCGGCGGCGCCACGGCACTGATGGCGTCGATCTCGATGCGTGTGTTGCCGCGGAACGCGCCGACCTGGATCGTCGTGCGAGGAGGCAACGGAACCCCTGCGAGCCGCGCGAGGTAGGCGCTGTTGTAGATGTCGAAGTCGGCGAGGTCGGCCAGGTAGACGGTCAGTTTGAGCAGGTCTTCCAGGCTTCCACCGGCGTTGTTCAGGACCGTTTCGAGGTTGTCGATCGCGAGGGCGACCTGTTCACCCAGGTCGGTGGGGCTCGTCCCGTCGGGTGTGCGGGGAAGTTGACCACAGGCGTAGATCACGCCGTGGTGCACGGCGGCAGCGGCGTAGGGGCGTTCGACAGCGTCAGGATGGTTGTGGAGAGTCGGCATGGTCATCCTTGCTCGGTGGGCTGCTCGGGAACGAGGAAGCGTCGGGACGCGCGATACACCGACACCCAGGTGTCGGCGGGCACGTGGAGGCCGTTGCGCAGGGCATCTTCGTGGTGGTGCACCCGCTCGTGCGGTGTCGAGAGGACGTGCCATTGCTCGGTTGCGGCTCCGATGCGCCCGCCATCTGTCACAAGGAGGCCGCCACACAGGTCTAACGGGGCGGAACGTGGTGGCCCCGGGGCGTCGTAGCCGAGCACTGCGAGGTCATCGGGGGCGAGAAGGTGTCCGTCGCTGGTGCATGCCACGGCGCCCGTCGTCGTGCCACCGCTGTCGACCTCAGCGAGCGCGGTCGTTGCCTGCGTGCGCCCGGCGAGTTCCAAGGCGAGGCACAGCAGCACGCGGTGGTATCCGAGTCCGCGCACGAACATCCTGACTGGCGCTCTTGTCGCTTGCGCGGCCGCGAGATCGAAGACCGGGCGTCCCAGAAGCAATGGCCCGCGGCGCGACGGATCGTCCACGATGAACACAGCGTTGCGAGAGGTGCACGCGGGCGCAGGAATATCTGCCGGGATGATGTCGATCTCGTGCAGCAGGGCGTCGAGACCGCCCCAGCCCTGGATCTCGGATTCGACCACGGTCACTGCGGCTGCGGCAGCTTCACCAGCGGAGGCACCGGCGGCCCGCAGCGCTCGGAACACTGCCTCGCGCACCTCGCGCGTGCTCACCCGCTCGGTCTTCGCCCCGGCGGTCATGGCAGGTCCAGCGATAGTGGGAGCGCTCATCGGTCCACCTCCGCGACGAGCACGTCGGCGAACAACCGCATCCAGTTCTCGCCGAGCACGCCACGCACGGTCTTTTCATCCAGTCCGGCCTCGAACAATCCCTCGGTCAGGACGGGGAAGTCCGCGGGACCGGAGAACCACTGCGGCCACGTCGGCCAGGCCGGGGGAGTCGGATTGGCCTCGGGAGGCTGCCAGCGTCCGTTGCGCAGCCAGGACACGAAGTGCTCGGACCAGTTCTGGGTGCAGTCGCTGCCGAGGGCGACGTGATCCGGGCCGATGTCGTCGACCAATCGTGCGATCATGGTGCAGAACTGGTCACGAGTGGTGCGCTCCCCGCCGATCACGTTGGGATACAGGCAACATCCGATCACCCCGCCCCGGTCAGCGAGTGCGTGGATGACCTCGGTGGGTTTGTTCCTCGCGGTGTCGAAGAACCAGGTCGGGTTCGAGTGGGTGATCGCAACCGGGTATGCGGAGGCGTCGATGGCATCCCGACACGTGTGGTTGCCGACGTGGGAGAGGTCAACCAGCATCCCGACCCGGTTCATCTCGGAGACGATGTAGCGGCCGAAGCGGGTCAGGCCCGAATCGTGGGGGTCGTAGCAGGCGCCGCCGACCAGGTTCTGGATGTTGTAGGTCAACTGGGCGATCTGGACCCCGAGTCTGCGGAACACCTCGACGAGCCGGTAGTCGTCCCCGAAGGGAGAGGTGTTCTGGAATCCGAGCATCACGGCGATTCGCCCGTCCTGTCGCGCACGGTGGATCTCGTCCACTCCGTCGACCAGGGTGAGCAGATCCGAGTTCGCCGCGGCTAATTGGCACCAGGTGCCGACCGAGCGCAGTGTTTCCTCGGGGCCTTCCCACACCGCGCAGGTCGCGTTGACCACGTCAATACGACCTGCGCGCAGCTCTTCCAGCACACCGCGGTCCCAGTTGTTGATCTGCAGACCGTCGACGACCATGCAGTCCTCGTGCGGCAACGCGGTCACGGATGCTCTCCTTCCGGTTTCGTGGTGAACAGCCAGTCGTCATCGGCGACCCCGGCGGCGAGGTCGCTCGCCCGCGGCGCACCCGAGAACAAGGTGACGCGCAGCCAGTCGGTCGATTGGGGGCTGTAGTTGTCCATGCCGTACACGGCCAGCTGGAAGCGCTGCAGATGCAGCGGCAGGAAATCGTGCGCGAGCAGATTGGTGCGGGGCTCGGCCCACGGGGTCGTGGCCAGCGACTGCACGCGGCTGACCGCGCCGCGATGCCAGGGTTTCGCGAGCAGGAACTCCGCGACACTTGCCGTCGGATCAGCCCCACGCAGGTCGCTGCGCAGCTTCGCCACGGCACGGGCGATGTCGACGGGCTGTTCGAGCTGCTCGCCCGGGTCGTGACCGCGTCGGCCCCGTCGGGGTTCCTCGCTGTCGGCGGAGACGAACCAGAAGTAGTAGGTCTGGTCCGGGTCGTCGAAGTCGAACCGGTCGATCCAGGCGTAGTCGGTGTTGATGACCTCCAGGAGGGCTTGGCAGCTCTGCTCTGGTTGCACGTGCACGGTGTCATCGCAGCGCAGCAGCAGTTCGACATCCTCGTCGAGCTCGTCGTAGAGCTCGACGAGGAGGGAATCGAGCACGCCGCACGCCTCGGCATGGATGGTTTCAGCGACATCGTGCAGCTTGCGCCACGCGAAGAGGGTGGTCTTTCCGGTGATCGTTCCGGACCTCTGGTATTCGGACAGCAACGCCTGCACGACCTCGAGGTGCCCGGCGAGCTGCGGACCGGGCAGATAGGGGGTGGTAGCCAGGGTGTCGCGCTCGGCGAAGTACTCCCGTGCCCGGGACAACAGCGTCTCCAGCCGGCCCACCCGCCAATCCTGCGGATCGGTGGGCTGCCCGAGCGCGTACGCCAGCGGTAGTTCCCGTAGTGCGCACCAGGCGTCCAGAATGCGCGGGTGGTTGACGATGTAGGGAACCATGCCCAACCCGGTGGCGTTGCCCACTCCGAGGAAGCGCCGCCACCGTCCGGACAGGACGGTGGCGTGCGCGCTTCGTTGCCGAGCGCAGTGCTCGACGAGGTCGTAGCTGAGCTCGCGCAGCAACCAGGCCGCCAGCATCTGCGCCCGGTACGGAGTGGCCAGCGGGTGGTCGGTGGGAAGCGCGTCGAAATCACGCAACCCGAACTTGCCGTTGCTGTAGAACGCCGTGCTGCGCAGGACATAGGCAGCATCGCCGAATACCGCCGGGTCCGGCTGTGACCCGGCCGCGAGTCGGTTGACGGTGTAGTCGAAGAACCGTTGGCTCCGGTTGGCACGAGTCCACACCAGACTCCCGGTGTCGGCATGTCCCGTTTCCTGGCCCGGGACGTTCCGACGCAGGAGCTCCATCCGTGCGTCCGGGAGGTCGCCCTCGACCAGCGCGGCGGTGACGTCCCAGGACGCCGCGGTCACGTGGTCAGTGCGCTGATATTCTTCGAGCGTGGTCGAGAACACCACGAAACGCAGCGGGACTCCGGCGGCCTCGACGCGGTACACAGCTTCACCGCGTCCCTCGCCATCCATGTTCCACGACTCGCGGGTGACCTGCCACCGCTGCTCGCGGGCGTGCCGCAGCATCGACCGGGCGAAGCTGTGCCGCGTCAGCCGGGCAGTGCCCATGACTTCCGGAGACAGCACGAGCTCCGCGCTGCGCGCCCGCTGTTGTGCCCAGCGCAGTCTTCCGGTGGGACGCCGTGGGGCGACTTCGTCCGTCGCGTCGCGGCACTCCTGGGAGGGAACGGCGGTCATGGCCGCTCTCCCCGCGGTGTTGCGGTTCGCAGGTAGGCGGTCTTGCTCCAGGTGAAGAACTCGGCGCTGCTGTCACCGTTCTGCTCGCGCGGCGCCGGGAACGTGGAATCCTTGAGCCCGCCGAAGGGCGCGTGCATCTCTGAACCGGTGTTCGGGGAGTTGACCTTGATCAGGCCCGCATCGAGGTGGGCCAGCCCCTGCCGGACGGCCCGCTCGTCGGTCGTGAACAGCGCTGCGGTGAGACCGAAGCGGGTGTTGTTGGCGATCGAGATCGCTTCGTCGAGGTCGCCGGCACGCAACAGCGTGACCACCGGGCCGAACACTTCCTCGCGGCAGATGGTCAGCTCGGACGTTCCGGCGAGCACGGTCGGGGCGACGAAGTGGCCGCTGTCCGGAAGTCGACCGCTGGATCGTGCCACCACCTCGGCACCCTCGCTCAGGGCCTGCTCGACCGCTCCGTCGATTTCGGTTCGGGCATGTTCATTGATCACCGGACCGACCTGGGCGTCGGGCTCCCTGCCGTCGCCTACGCGCAGTGCCCCGAACCGCTTCGCCAGTTCCGGCAGCAGCTCGTCGTAGGCGGTGCCAACGGCGATGATGCGCCGGGTCGCGGTGCACTTCTGCCCGGTGGCACCGACGACCGCACCGACCAGCACGTCGGCGGCTTCGGCGGGGTCGACATCCGGCTGGATGATCGCGGCGTTGTGACCACCCAGCTCCATCTGCAGCTTCGCCCCGCGGGGAACAACACTCTGCCGGATCAGTTGTCCCACCGTGTCGGAGCCGGTGAAGGTCACCCCGGCGACTTCGTCCCGGCCCACCAGGTCGGAACCGAGCTTGCCCGACCCGAGCACGAGGTTGAGTACACCGGCCGGCACCCCTGCTTCATGGAGCACGTCGGCGAACGCGGCGGCGACGGCCGGAGTGTCGCTGGCTGGTTTCCACACCACCGTGTTGCCCCACAGCAAAGCCGGGGCCAGCTTCCAGACCGGGATCTGCAGCGGGAAGTTCCACGGAGTGATCGCCGCGACCACACCGAGCGGCCGACGCACCGTGCGCACAACCTCATCGGGATGGCCCGACGGGTAGGTCGCACCATCCGCCGCGCGGGCCCGAGAGGCGTGATACTGAAGCGTCTCGACGCTGCCCGCGACCTCACCACGCGACTCCGCAAGGGTCTTACCGTGCTCGCGGGTCATCAACACCGCGATGTCCTCGGTGCGCTCGGCCATCAGCTCGGCGGCCCGCCGCAGGATCCGACCACGCTGGATTAGACCCAGCTCCCGCCACGACTGCCGCGCCGCCTCAGCGGCCCGCACGGCCTCGTCGAGCTGTTCAGCACCTGCGGTCTGGTACGTCGCGACAGTCTCGTCAGGCCGGGCCGGATCGAGGCTGCAGGCCGGACCACCACTGCCGTCGACCCACTGGCCGTCGACGAGGTGGCGAAGCTGAACCAAACCCGAACCATGAATCGAACTCACGTACTACTCCCATAAGGCGAAGAGAAGCGTCGTGCCGCGTGTCGTGGGTCACGGACGCCATGTGTGACCCACGCTAAGCGCGGCAAAACCCCAGGTGAAGTACCTCTTGCCGCATGCTTGATAAGCGGTGAATATCAATGGGATGGAGATTCGTCAGCTTCGATACTTCGTCGCCGTCGCCGAGGAACAGAACTTCCGCCGCGCCGCCGAACGCCTCCACGTCGCACAACCTGCTCTGAGCCAGCAGATCCGGCGGATGGAACAGCAACTGAAAACACCGCTGTTCGAGCGCACGACACGCCACGTCGCACTCACCGACGCGGGATCCGTGCTGCTGGAGACCGGACGCCGGGTGCTGGCCGAAGCCGAGCACGCCCTAACAGCGGTGCAGCACTCCGCGCACGGCGAGATCGGCACACTCCGTGTCGGGTTCGTCAGCTCCGCCGCGCTCACCCTCGTGCCCCGGATCGTGCATACGCTCCGAGCCAGCCGCCCCGGCCTGCACGTAGACCTTTCCGAAATGACCACCGACCGCCAGCTCGACGCCGTCGACGACGGGTCACTGGACGCAGGCATCGTGCGTGAAGTCGGCTCGAACACGGGCTTGACCACGCTCGAAATCGTCCAGGAACCCCTGCTCGTCGCACTTCCGCAGACCCATCCGCTGGCCCACCGCGAGTCGGTCCACCTCGTCGAGCTCGCCGAGGAAAACTTCGTGGTGTTCCCCCGCAGTCAGGTATCCCGGCTCTACGACCACATCGCCGCGCTGTGCCACCACGCCGGATTCCGCATGCAATCCTCCCAGCAGGCCGTCCAGTTCCCCACCATCCTGGGCCTGGTCGCCGCCGGAACCGGCATCGCCGTAGTCCCCAGCTCCCTGCGGCACCTTCGCCTGCCCGGCCTCGTCTACACGAGACTGGACCATCCCGGCGCGGCGTCGCACATCGCTCTCGCCTACCGCCCAGACCGCGCCCAAACCCCACCCCTCAGCACCATGATCGAAATTTCAGCATCCAGTCTGCAGAGCGAAACACCCAACGACCTCGGCGGAACATGACGTTGGGCAAGCACTCAATCAGAAACCGCCGAGCTTGCCCACACCCCAGATCGCCGCCTGCCTCGCGTGCGGTGAAGGTGGCATTGGCGATCGCCGCGGCGAACGAGCGCGCCCCAGCCACGGAGAGGCAGCGGCGACGGACGTAGCGCAGCTCGTCCTCGGCCGGAGCGGCCCGCGCGGACCGCTCCGGCGACGATGTCGGCCGCCCAGAACAGCGCATCAGCACCACCGGGACGGTGCTCCACGCGGAAGAGCGTCCCGCGCGGCAGGTGGTGTCGCGCGCCGGTGACCGTGGTGACGTCGCGACGATCCAGCGTGGCCGTCCGCGCTTCCAACCACAGGTCGGTCACCCCGTAGCCGACGAGTTCGACGACCAACCGGGTAAGACACTGCGCGCGGGCGCGTTCCTGCCGCTTGGCCGGCACGGGCGCGCCGACGGTGACCACGTGCAGCCCATCGAGATCCGCGAGGGTCTTCGCCGCCGCAAGCCGCTGCGGCGTGCTCATCTCGTTCCCATGCAGCTTCGTGGTCTGCCGTCGTCCCCGCAGCTGCAGCATCACCTCGCGGGCGGTCTCGGCGACCTCCGCGTCGAACACCACCGTGGCCAGAACGTAGAACCCAGCCGTGGGGCGCTCGAAAAAGGACTCATCGGCGAACGCGGCGCGCATCCACCCAAGACTATCCACCGGCACCGACGCTTCGGACTCTGCGTCGAATTCGTGGTGGGTTTTGGGAAAGAATCGGGAGGCCTATCGATCAGCCAGTGGTTGGGCCGCTGGTGGATGAGCACCATGGCCGGAGTTGGCTGGCTCGTGATCAGGTGATTGCTTGGATGGCGCTGAGTAACACTATCTCTTCGATGTCTGAGGAGCTACAGCCGCGGGAGAGGTCGTTGATTGGGGCGGCGAGTCCCTGCAGGATGGGGCCGAGTGCGACGGCACCGCCCAGTCGTTCGGCGATCTTGTAGCCGATGTTGCCAGCGTCGAGGTTGGGGAAAACGAGCACGTTTGCCTGTCCGGCGACGCTGGAGTGGGGTGCTTTGGTGGCGGCGGTGGATTCTACGAGTGCGGCGTCGAGTTGCAATTCTCCGTCGATACGTAGGTGTGGCTGCTGGTGCCGCACATGCTGGGTCGCCTCTCGCACGGTGTCAATGCGGGAATGGTTGGCGCTGCGCTGAGTAGAGAACGAGAGCATCGCTACGATGGGGTCGTCTCCAGACAGCGCTCGATGGGTGTTGGAGGCTGCTGTGGCGATGTCGGCGAGTTGTTCACTGCTGGGATCGGGAACCACGGCGCAGTCGGAGAAGGTGAGTTGCCTCCCGTCAGCGAGCAACATCAAAAAGCAGCTGCTTAATGTACGTACGCCAGCGGTCAACCCTACAACGCGGAGTCCTACTCTGAGTACGTCGGCCGTGGGTCGGGTGGCCCCTGCGACGCAGGCGTCGACCTGGCCTGCTCGCAGCGCTGCGGCCGCGACGACGGTGGGATCGGTTTTCATCGTCTCGGGGTGGTCTGTGTGGCGGGAGAACCCGGCTTGTAGCGCTGTGTGGATGGCTGGATCGGTTGCGGATTCGCGTACGTCTACGATGGCTGTTGGCGGAAGGTGGAGATCATGCTGGGCAGCTGCAGCCCGAATCGTGTCGGCATTGCCATAAAGCTGGGGGCAGACGATGCCCTCCCGGTGCAGACGATCGGCTGCATGCAGGACTCGTGGGTCTGATCCGTCTGGCAGTGCGACGGTGAGACCCCAGCCTCGAAGACGGTCACGCCAATGGTCAAGAACCGCATTTCTTCCAATGTGAGGTGAGTCGTCAACCACGGTCATATCGGCCTCGCAAAGGTGCCAGCGCGAGCGCTGTGCTCGGTGGGTGCGCGGCACTGTCGGAGCGGCACGTGGGTTATTCCCCTGCACCAGAACTCATTAGAGGCTCTGGTGCAGGGGGATGGCCTGACTGGCGTTCGCCGCTCAGGTGTACTGGGCGTACTTGGGCAGGTAGCGGACGGGTTTGGACAGCGCATCTTTGCGGAAGGGGTCGCCGAGTTCGCGGGTGCACATGACTTCGATGACGGTGGTTGTGCCGTCGTTCAGCTGCGCCTGGACGGCGTTGTCGAGTGCGGAGCCGACGTCGTCGAGCTTGTCGACGGTGACGCCGTCGGCGCCCATGGACCTGGCGATATCCGCGAAGCTGGGGCTTTCCAACTCGCCGGCAACGAAACGGCGATTGTAGAAGTCGACCTGGTTCTTTTTTTCCGCGCCCCACTGGCGGTTGTGGAACACCACGGCGGTGACTGGAATGTTGTGCCGCACAGCGGTCATGATCTCGGTCATGCTCATGGCCCACGCCCCATCGCCGGCGTAGGCGATCGCCGGCCGCTCCGGGGCGGCGGCCTTGGCCCCGATGATGGTCGGTAGCGCGTAGCCGCAGTTGCCGAAGCTCATTGGGGCAAGGAAGCTGCGAGGCCGTTCGAACCGCAGGTAGCTGTTGGCTACGGCATTGATGTTGCCGATGTCGGTGGAGACCATGACGTCCTCCGGCATGGCCCTTTCCAGCTCGCGCAGCACCTGACGCGGGTGCAACCAGTTACCCTGCTCCTCAGTGGCCTCAGCGATCACGTCGACGCTGTACGGGTCGGTCTCGTGGGTCCATGAGTCCAGCTCGGCCTCCCAAGCGTCCTGTTCGGCCCGCATGGTCACCGCCCGCTGCTCGCGGGTGGTATCGCAGGTCAGCGTCCGATTGGCCAGCCGGTCGGTCAGCGCCGTCGCCGATGCCTTGGCGTCGCCGCAGATGCCGACGGAGATGTTTTTGACCAGCCCGAGCACCGTGTGGTCCGCGTCGATTTGAATGATCTTCGCGTTGGTGGGCCAGTAGTCGATGCCGTGCTGCGGCAGCGTGCCGAACGGACCTAGCCGCGAGCCCAGTGCCACGACGACGTCGGCCTGCGAGATCAGCTTCATCGCGGCCTTGGATCCCTGATAACCTAGCGGGCCGCACCATTGCGGATGGCTGGCCGGGAACGAGTCGTTGTGCAGGTAGCTGTTCACTACCGGAGCTCCGAGCCGCTCGGCCAGTGCCTGGCACTCCGCGACGGCCTCGCCCTGCACCACGCCGCCGCCGGACAGCACCACCGGGAACTCCGCGTTCGCCAGCAGCTCGGCAGCCTCGTCGAGACTTGCCTCGCCGCCGGGGCCGCGGTCCAGCCGTGTCGGCTCGGCGATCTCGATCTCCAACTCGCCGTAGAAGTAGTCCCGCGGGATGTTCAACTGAGTGGGCCCGATGTCCGACATGGCCCGGTCGAAGCAGCGGGCCGTCAACTCGGCGATCCGTCTCGGGTTGTTGACATGGCCCTGGTACTTGGTGAACTCCTGAAACATCGGCAGCTGGTTGGCCTCTTGGAACCCGCCGAGGCCCTGACCCATGGTTCCCGCTTCGGGAGTCACGACCACGACAGGGCTGTGCGCCCAGTAGGCCGCAGCGATCGCGGTGACGCAGTTGCTGATGCCGGGGCCGTTCTGTCCGATCACGACACCGTGCTTGCCACTGACCCGCGAGTAGCCGTCCGCCATGTGGGCCGCGCCCTGCTCGTGCACCACCGGGAGGAGCCGGATGCCGGCGGGCTCGAAGATGTCCATGGCATCCATGAACGCCGACCCCATAATGCCGAAGATAGTGGTGACGCCGTGGGCCGCCATCGTCTCGACGAAGGCTTCCGACGGGGTCATCTTCTGCGGGCTGTTCGTAACGGTCATAGTCGCTCCTTTCTCAGGAAAACTCTCTCTGTGACGTGCTGTGGTGTACGCAGTTCGATCGCCTGATCAGAGTTACGTTGTCTGCTCGGGTTCCTCGTAGTGGCTCGTTGCGGATGCTGTTGGGGCTGGGGGTTTTGTTGCTACGGCCTCTTGCACGTGCTCGGGGAGGTCGGCGCGTCGAATGGCGAGTGTGCAGGCAGCGCTTACGACGCCGGCGACAAGCATGTAGGCCACCACGAAGCCGAACCCGCCACCGGCGAGACCGAGGAGTGCTGTCAGCACCATCGGTGTGAGTCCGGCGGCGAAGACGCCGGAGAATTGATACACGAACGAGATGCCGGTGTAGCGGACGTTGACGGGGAACAGCTCGGAGTAGAAGGACGACTGAGGCCCATACATCATCGGATAGAGCACACCCAGAGCGAGTACGATCCCGACTGTTATCACCAACGCGTTCCCGGTCCCGAGCATGAGAAATGTTGGGTAGCCGATGACGGCCGCCACCACAGCGCCAACTGCGAATGTCCGCCGACGGCCGAATTTGTCGGACATGCTGCCGAAGTAGGGGATGAAGAACAGCATGAACACCGCAGCCAACATCACGGCCAACAGCAAGGTCTGCTGATCGATACCGAGAGTGCCGGTCCCGTAAGAGATCGCGAACACCGCCCAGGCGTTGAACGCGACTCCTTCGATCCAGCGGCTGCCCATGCCCAGCAGGGTGTGTCTGCGATTGACGCGGTGGCGGGCTAGCTCGACCGCCGGGACCGTGGCGCGCTGCTCCTGCTGTTGCAGCTTCCGGAACGCTGGTGTTTCCATAACCTTGAGCCG